>JAESGV010000074.1_pt1 | contig 214186 bp, 179 predicted proteins | sample 9269781 | NCBI WGS metagenome assembly JAESGV01 (sample SAMN15741586, study PRJNA653496) | algae metagenome | isolation source: Tildeniella torsiva UHER 1998/13D and co-occurring heterotrophs from... | place: Slovakia: Slovak Paradise National Park, Hrabusice, Kosice Region | collected 2000-01-01 | reverse complement strand
ATTTGAGCACGCGTATCGACATCCATCTGACCTACTCCAATATCGTCAGGGGTACTGAGAGCTTAGCGCTGATGCCTCAACATAAATTCTGAGTACTTGTACTCATCGCAAAGGTGGGATGCACCCGATGCTGATGAACTTAGAGTATCGATCATTGTGTTAATCAGTTCATTACTCATTATCACAGCCCTTGACCTTGTAACCGGTGTCGAACCTGCTGATGTACTCGTCGAAGCACATGGTCTCTTGATGGACATTGTGCTATTTGGTTGTTTAATTCTTTGGTTCAACTTACGACGAGATAAACGGGAACGCATTCGACGTTATCGTGAAACTTTGGAAGATTTTCGAGATTGGGATACCAAGGAGGGTGTCTTAAGAAAAGTAGGCGCTATCAATCGGTTATTGGACGTAGATGGACCAAAATGTCTCCCATACTTGGACTATCAGCAACTTCCAGGTGCAAATTTTCAGGGAGTTGGTCTGGAAGGAGTAACACTGAGCTTTGCTAATCTTAATAATGCGTTCCTGAACGGTGCCAACTTTCGCAGTGCAGATCTATATGGTGCTCAACTTGTTGAAGCTTGTCTTGCGTGGGCTGCATGTGAAAATGCGGATTTACGAGGCGTTAATCTGCGAGGTGCCGATTTGGAAGGAATTAAGTTAGATGGTGCTAAGCTCGGAAATATAACAGTAGGTCAAAGTTCCGTAAATGGTCCCATAACATATGTTACCGATCTTAGAGGAGTTACTGGTTTAACACCTGACGCGCTGGTGGTGGCTGAGAATTGGGAGGATTGTTACAGAGATCCTGAGTTTGCATGTGGTAAGGCAATTCCTAGTCCACATGGTCATTCTGCACGAAGCACAATAGGATGAAAGCCGAAAACAAGAGGTAGTGAGCCGAGCAACGATCAAATTAACAAGGCAATAACGTAAGACACTGGTGGGCCGCCGAACAAAGCGTTGTACCGGATGCTCGTGCACGGAGCAAATTTTCGTGATTGTAGTCATCTGCTTCGCCTAGTAAGGCATGTGCCTTGTTGAGCGCTGGTGAATTTAGCCATTAGAGCAGAGAGTTTATTGCTTGCTGCAACAATTTGGCTTTTCTCATCTCTTTATCAAGCCAAAACGCGCCATTCTACTAATTAGGCGATTGCGTCAAATACTGGATCACCTTCAACAAAAACACAAAAAAGGTGTGCCAATGTTCTCCATGACACACCTTATAGATAAAACTAAATTGGTTCTAGCGTTCTGCTCTTTTCAGAGCGCTAGCAGTTGATCTAACGCGTCTAGTGCCTCGCACTTAGGAGTATTAGGGATCGATCGCTTCGCCTGGGCAGACTTTGCTTCCCCATGGAGAGGAAAGCTCTCTTCCCTTGCCGCAAAACTATCTCCCCCTTCAGGAGGGCGACCGTAGAGGTAGTCGTCACAGTAGCGGCGAAACACAGCCTCTACAGCAGCGCGGGCGTTCTTAAGCCCCCACTCAGCGGCAATCCGCTCGGCTTTTTCGAGCACATCTTGACTCAGACGAACCTTATTGTCGTGGCGGGTTGGGCGACCCGAGTTGGCGACGTGCTGGGCTATTTGGTGGTCATGCATAGTTGGGTATCCCCGGTCATCAAAAACAAGCCGCGAACGTTAGCAAACTGAGGGTCGCCCATGACGGCGAACAGATCGTGCCCTTGCAGGCGATCGGCGATCAGGTGAGAGCCGCCGCCGGTTACCAAAAAGCGCGTCACTCTTGGCATATAGGGCGTGTACTGGGCTTTCACGGTCTGGAAGATGCCCTTAAACCACGGATCTAAATACTCATCGAGCCAATCAGCCCAGGCCAGGCCCGTATCGGCATAGACATGGTCGATGCGAAAGCCATCCATAACGATGCAGGGGTCGGCGCTGCTGCCCAAGAGGTCGGTGAGGCGGTGGTCAAAGCTGATGGCAGTGGCCAGTTCGTAGGTGCCGCCGCGATCCATGATGTTTTCGTCAATCACTTCGCCGTCGGCATCCACCAGGCGGGTGAGCCAGGTGCCGCCGCCGATATCGACCACAATGGTGTAGCCCTGGCCAGGGATGATGCCCTGGGCCTTGGCGTAGTGGTAGGCTCCCATGCCTTCGCGGCCCACCTCCACCGATTCCACATTGACGCGAAATTCAACGTCGTTGCGCACGAACTCGTGGACGCCGAGCAGCTGGGCCTGAATGTCTTCGCCATTGCGGGCCGGGTCGGGGGTGGAAACCTGGAGGTTGAGGCTGTAGTCGGCCACGTCGCCAGCCAGTGGCTCTAGGCAGGCGTAGAGGTGCAGCTTGGCCAGCTCCACCTTGTTTTCGATCACGGTTTGCTGCTGGCGGCGGTACTTGTAGGCCTGGGCCCCAAAGTGATAGCGGCGGCCATCGGGCAGCTCAATCAGCGGGGAGGCCTCTGAGAAACTGACGGCATCGCGCCCCTGGGGCAGCTGATAGCGCACCGAGCGAATGGCCTTGGGGTGGCCGCTGCCGGTAAAGAATTTGAGGTCGTAGTTGCCGGCATCGAGGGCAAGCACCGGGGCGGTGGCGCTGGCCGCCTGGGTGCCGCGAGCCTTGGCCGAAGACCGAGTCGCACCAGCGGCGGAACGGCTGCGGGGAGCGGTAGTCGTGGTCATAGGAAACTCTCGTGGGGGAATATCAGGTCAGCGGTGCGTTGGGCTGCCGTTGCAGCAGGGTGGGAACGGTTGTACCCATAAGTACGCATGAACCAATACTAATGCATCCGTACTGTGCTGACAAGGGTGTAATTTAGAGTGCGAGGCCAGACATTCCTTAAAATTTGTGGGATCTTTGTTGGGGCTTGGGGCGATCGCCTACAGTCTCTAGTAGCAAGCTCGTTTTTGGATGGAGACCCTGGTATGGACGGGTGCACAGTCACAGACCTGACGGTTCACAGCAAGCACAACTGCTTTCAGTTTGGCCCTGAGCAGATGGAAGCGTTGCAGCGCACCGGGGTCTCGGTGCGGCTAGAGCCGGGTACCAATATTGTCAAAATTCGGGCGGGCTCCTTTGGCTACGGGGCCGATGCCCTGCGCAATGAGCCAGTGGTGCTGCTGTGGATCTACGGTGGCCGAGTGATCAACCAAAAGACCAACGTGGCGGTGAATGCCACCTGGGTTTCGCTCAACGGTTACGACGATGCCCTAGTGATGGAAGTGGTGGAGTCTGCCACCCTCTGCGCCTTTTTCTTTGACACTTACTTAGAAGACAACAACGAAGAACTGACCCTCTCGATCGTGCGAATTTAGCGGAGCGGTTAGGGATATCACCATGGCAACTCAATCGCCTTTTTTGGCGCTTTCTTGGGCGCGTTTTCTGGGTCGGGTCGGGGCGCTGCTGCTGGCCACGACAGCGGTCTACCCAATCGCCGCCGATCGCCTTTTAGCCCAAGCCCCAGGCACCCTGCCCGACCCGGTCTCCATCCCCACTGAGCTACCGGCAGATGCGGTGCTGCGCCTCGATGGCTCTAGCAGTATGGTGCAGGCCAATGAGGAGCTGCGCGATCGCTTCCTCGAACGCTTCCCCAATGCCTCGGTGGAGCTGGGGGTCAGCCGCACCGATCAGGCGCTGCGGGCGCTGCTCGATGGCGAGCTAGATATTGTGGCTGCCGGGCGGCCATTGACCGCCGCCGAACGCAGTCAGGGACTGGTAGAAGTACCCATTGAGCGCGAAAAAATTGCCGTTATTGTCGGCCCCCAAAACCCCTTTGACGGCAGCCTTAGCTTCGATCAGTTTGCCCGCATGTTTCGCGGCGAAATTAGGAACTGGTCAGCGGTCGGGGGTGCCTCGGCTCGAATTCGTGTAGTCGATCGCCCCGACTTCAGCGACACCCGCATCGCCCTGAGTCGGTACGCCGCCTTTGAAGGGGCTTCCTTTGGTACCGGTACCACCGCCGACCCCGTCAATGACGATGACACCGAGGCCGTGGTGGCGGCCCTGGGGGCTGACGGCATTGGCTATGCAGTGGCCTCCCAGGTGCAGGGCCGCAGCGATGTGCGCATTTTAGCTATGCACGAGACCCTGCCCGATGACCCGCGCTACCCCTATTCTCAACACCGGGCCTACGTCTACAACGCCGAGGAGCCGACCCCGGCAGCTCTCGCTCTGCTGGGCTTTTTAATGAACCTGCCCACTCAGGCCAGCGAGAATGCCGCCGCCACTAAAACCCCAGCCCCGACAGCGGCACCAGTCCCCGTAGCGACGGCTACTCCAGCCCCCACCGTCACGTCAACTCCCACCGCTACCGCCGACCAAGACCCTGCCTTGGTACCCCCCGCTGGCACCCCCGAGACGGCTCCGGCAGGGCGGTTTCCCTGGTGGCTGCTGGGCATTCCCGTTTTGGGCGGGCTGCTGTGGTGGTTGCTCAAGGGTAAAGGTATGACCGCTGCGGCACCTAGGGCAGCACCGCTAGGGGCTGAGGCCAATGCCCCTAGCCGCATCATTCTCGCCCCGCGCAACTGCCGCCGCGCCTATGCCTATTGGGAAGTACCCCACCGCGCCCAGGCAGAAGCCCGCGATCGCGGTGGACGCGACCTAATGCTGCGACTGTATGACGTCACCGATTGCGACACCGATCGCCATTCCCCCACCCGCATTGAGCAGTACCTGGTCAGCGACGGTCAGCCAGACCTGCACCTGCCGATTCCGCTGGGCGATCGCGACTACCAGGTGGAGCTAGGCTATGTGACGGGCGAAAACCACTGGCTGCCCCTAGCCAAGTCTGACCCGGTGCGAGTGCCCGCTTGCCACCCTGGGGAAGAGGCCAGTGGGGGCATTTCTGGTGCGGCGGCGGCGGGGGGTGCGGCCTTGGGAGCAGCGGCGATCGGGGTCGGCTTCCTCAGTCGAGACGCCACCATAGATGCCACCCCCACCGTCATCGAGGAACCTGAGCCCGACGAGGCTGGGGTGGTTTCGCCGATGGATGTTTCCCCTGGGGTTGAGCTAGGGGTGCCCCGCCGTCACGTTACCCTTCCTGTTTCTAGAACCTGTGCGATCGAAACCGTGACGGTACACAGCCGCCACAACGCCGTCCTGCTCGACGGTAGCCAAATGCAATACCTGCAAGACCAGGTAGCGGCCACCTACAGCCTTGATCCCGGCTCCTACATCCTTCGCCTTCGAGAAGGCACCTTTAACTACGGCAATGCCACCGACTCTGGCGAGCCCTGGGTGCTGCTGTGGATCTACGGCGGCCAAGTCTCAAATCTAAAAACCGGCGTCTGGGTCAATGGCACCTGGTCTACCCTCAACGGCTACGCCGACACCCTTTCCCTAGAGGTCGATGAACCGGCTCAGCTCTGCGCCTTTTTTATCGATACCTTTCCTGAAAACAACACGAGTGCCGTCACGCTGTCGGTGATTAGGCTGTAGGGTTTGGATCCTGACGGAGGTAGAGGGTTGGAGGGTTGGAGGGTTGGAAAGTTAGAACGTCCGAACCTGCCAACCTGCTAACGTGTCAACCCGCCAACCTGCCACCCCCGCCCCCGATATCCCATAGCTCAGAATTAAGCTCACCCCATGGGGATCATCAAAAACCGCTATCGTGTCCCAGGTCACATTCCATCACAATCTTTTCGGATACCCCTTGTCAAGCGGTACCCTCAGGCTCACACTGGAAAAGTGAAACAGACGGTGTAAAACGAGCCAGTTTGTGGGGCTTATTGAGGGAATCTTGTGAAATCAGTTCTGGCCATCATTCTAGGGGGCGGTGCCGGCACTCGCCTTTATCCATTAACTAAATTTCGGGCTAAGCCAGCGGTTTCTTTGGCCGGTAAATATCGCTTAATTGATATTCCCGTAAGTAACTGCATTAACTCTGAAATCCACAAAATCTATGTGCTGACCCAGTTCAACTCCGCCTCGTTGAACCGGCACATCGGTCGCGCCTACCAGTTTTCGCAGTTCACCGAGGGCTTTGTGGAGGTGCTGGCGGCCCAGCAAACCCCTGAAAGCCCCAGCTGGTTTCAGGGCACCGCCGACGCCGTGCGGAAATACCTGTGGCTGTTCGACTCCTGGAACGTGGAGGACTTCATCATCCTCTCCGGGGATCACCTCTACCGCATGGACTACAGCCTGTTTGTGCAGCGCCACCGGGCCACCAATGCCGACATCACCCTGTCGGTGGTGCCGATTGGCTACAAGCAAGCCTCCGACTTTGGCCTGATGAAGGTCGATGGCACCGGGCGCGTGGTTGACTTTAGCGAAAAGCCCAAGGGCGACGCCCTAGAGCTAATGAAGGTGGACACCACCTCCTTGGGTCTGAGCCCTGAGCAGGCGGTCGAGAAGCCCTTTATTGCGTCGATGGGCATCTACGTGTTCAAAAAGCAGGTGCTGATCGATCTGCTGCGCAAGAACCTCGACCAAACCGATTTCGGCAAAGAAATCATCCCGGCCTCGTCGCGCGATTACAACGTGCAGGCCTATCTATTCGACGGCTATTGGGAAGACATCGGTACCATCGAATCGTTTTACGAGGCGAATCTGGCGCTGACTCAGCAGCCCTATCCCGACTTCAGCTTCTATCACGAAGACGCGCCCATTTACACCCGTGCTCGCTACCTGCCGCCCAACAAGCTGCAAGACTGCCAAATTACCCAGTCGAGCATTACCGAGGGTTGCATTCTCAAAAACTGCCGCATTCACCACTCGGTGGTGGGGCTGCGCCAGCGCATCAACGCCGACTGCGTGATCGAAGACTCGCTGCTGATGGGGGCCGACTACTACGAGCCGCTGTCGGAGAGCAGTCAGCACCTCACCCGAGGCAAAATTCCTATCGGTATTGGCGAAGGCTCGGTGATTCGCCGCGCCATTATCGACAAGAATGCCCGCATTGGCCGCAACGTGCAGATCGTCAACAAAGACAATGTGCAGGAGGCCGAGCGCGAAGACCTGGGCTTCTACATTCGCAGCGGCATTGTTGTTGTGCTGAAGAATGCAGTGATTCCCGACGGCATGATCATCTAGGGCCGGGCTTCCGGTGACGCGAGATCAAATCCCTGTGCCTCTGTTGATGCTGGTGGGTATTCCCGGCAGCGGTAAATCAACCTGGGCCAGGGATTTTGTTTTGGCGAATCCCAGTTACCGCATTGTCTCTACTGACGCCCTTCGCGCCCAACTCTACGGCGACGAAGCGATTCAAGGCGACTGGCTGCGGATTTGGCAGCAGGTGATGACCCAGTGGCAGCAGGCGATCGCAGCCATTCACCAAGGCTCGCTAGAGGGTGCGATCTACGACGCTACCAATGCGCGGCGACGGCATAGGAGAGAGGCGATCGCCGCCGCCCGCCAAGCTGGCTTTGCCCCCATCACCCTGGTCTGGTTTGATGTGCCTTTGAGCCTGGCGATCGAGCGAAACCGGGGGCGATCGCGCCAAGTACCCACCGACATCATTGCCGCTATGCATCGCCAGCTTCAGGGAGCGCCGCCCTCGCTGCAAGAAGGGGTAGATCGGGTGCTGGTTTTGGGGACAGATTTGTATCCTGAATTACCATCTCAATCCGCTGACCCGCTACGCTAATGCCTGGGGATCGCTGGGGCCAAGGCCATCGTGGTAAACCCTGGCGGCGAGCTGTGCTTTGCGCCGATTCCCAATCGCCAATCGTCAGGATTTTACTGAGTTGCCCATGAACGTTCGTGCCGTCGCTGCCGCTGGTCTGTGTTTGCTGTTGTTTGGCGGGTGTCGGGCACCGGAGAATGCCCAAACTGAAACCGGTAGCGATACCGCCACCACCGCCGCTGACGACACTCTGCGGTTGCTCTACTGGCAGGCACCCACCATTCTCAACCCCCACTTTTCTAGCGGGTTTAAAGACTCTGAAGCCAGCCGTATTACCCTCGAACCCCTAGCCAGCTTTGATGCCGAGGGCAACATGGTGCTGTTTTTAGCCGCTGAAGAACCCACCCTCGACAACGGCGGTGTGGCTGCCGACGGCACCTCCGTCACCTGGAAGCTAAAGGAAGGCCTTACCTGGTCAGACGGCACCCCCTTCACCGCCGAGGATGTAGCGTTTACCTACGAGTTCATCGTCAACCCCGAGGTAGCCACGGTCAATGCGGGCACCTACGAGCTGGTGGAACGGGTAGAGGCCGTGGATGAAACTACCGTCCGGATTACCTTCAAGGAGCCTAACCCCGCCTGGTATTTAGTGTTTACCGGCACCGAGGGCATGGTGCTGCCCAAGCACGTGTTTGAAGCCTACAACGGCCCCAACGGTCGTGAGGCCCCTGCTAACACCATGCCCGTGGGCACCGGCCCCTACCGGGTCACCAACTTTACCCCTGGCGACGTGATTGTCTTTGAGGCCAACCCCAACTACCGCGACGCCGACCAGATCGCCTTTAGCCGGGTGGAGCTAAAGGGTGGTGGCGACGCCACCTCGGCGGCGCGGGCGGTGCTGCAAACCGGCGATGTGGACTACGCTAACAACCTCCAGGTCGAGGCCGCCATTCTCGAACAGCTTGAGGCGGCGGGCCAGGGCGAGGTGGTGGCCAACTTTGGCTCCCTGGTCGAGCGGGTCATCATCAACTTTACCGACCCCAACCAGGCCACCGCCGCCGGCGAGACCTCTAGCACCGAGTTTCCGCACCCGTTCTTTAGCGATCGCCTGGTGCGCCAGGCCGTCAATCTAGCAATCGATCGCGACACCATTGCCGCCCAGATCTACGGCCCCACGGGCCAGGCCACCACCAATTTTCTCGTCGCTCCCGACCCCTTTGCCTCGGCCAACACCAGCTACGACTACGACCCCGAAGCCGCCGCTGCCCTGCTCGACGCCGCGGGCTGGGTTGACAGCAACAACAACGGCACCCGCGACAAAGAGGGCCAAGAAATGCAGGTGGTCTTTCAAACTTCGGTGAACCCCGTGCGCCAAAAAACCCAGGAGATTGTCAAACAATCCCTAGGGCAGATCGGCATCGGCGTAGAGCTGAAAAGCATCGACGCCAGCGTCTACTTTTCGGGTGACCCCGCCAGCCGCGAAACCCTCGATCGCTTCTCCGCCGACCTGCAAATGTTTGCCACCGGCAACACCAACCCCGATCCTGGCTCCTACATGCAGACCTACACCTGCGACGAAATTGCCCAAAAAGCCAACAGCTGGTCTGGCAGCAACTACGCCCGCTACTGCAACCCCGAGTACGACGCCCTCTGGCAGCAGGCCGCCGCCACCCTCGACCCCGAAGAGCGCCAGGATCTCTTCATTCAAATGAACGACTTGCTAATCGAAGATGCCGCCGTCATGCCCATCGTCCACCGCGCCGATGTCTCCGGCGTCAGCAACCGCCTCACCGGCATTAACCTCACCCCCTGGGATCTCAGCACCTGGAACATCGCCGACTGGAGCAGACCATAGTGCTCTGCCAAGCGTGACAGTCGTGAGTGAAAGTTTTGAGTGCTTAATTTTGAGTTTTGAGTTTTTGGCGTACAAAAGGTATTCAAAACTCAAAACTCTCTCCCCACCCTCCCTACCCCCTCTAACCCGCCATGCCCGAAATTCGCTTCCAAATCCAATGGCCCGACGGCAACCAAGACACCTGCTATTCCCCCTCGCTAGTGGTGAAGGACTACTTTGCCCCCGCCACCAGCTACCCGCTGACAGATTTTGTGGAGCGATCGCGCACTGCTCTGACCATTGCCAGCGATCGCGTGCAGGCCAAGTACGGTATGCCCTGTAGTTTGGCCCTGGGCCAGCTGCGCCAGATTGAGGCTACCGCCAGCCGCTACGACCACCTGCCCACCCCCACGGTGACGGTGCTCCAGTTTTTGGAATAGTCGGGTTCAACGAAAATTTTAGAAATTCTCGCTAGTCGTTTGACAAAAGCCCCACCAGGCCGCACTATAGAAATTGCCTCAGCCATGGGCCTGTAGTTCAACTGGTTAGAGCACCGCCCTGTCACGGCGGAAGTTGCGGGTTCGAATCCCGTCAGGCCCGTTCTAGTTACAAGCAACCGCACCTTCCGTCGTTCCGACGGCTGTTGCGGGTATGGGCATAGCCCAGGCTTCGCCTACGAATCCCGTCAGGCCCGTTCCAATTAACAAAAAGTATCGGGGCGTGAAATAAATTCAGGCCCCGATACTTTTTCAGGCTGTGCGGTCATTTCAGGGCCAGGGGGTTAGACTAGTGAACAGCCCATCCGGTATCTGGGGATACTTGCGTCGGGTAAAGTTTCGCTGAGTAAAACCGTCTATGACCCTTCGTTTTCCTGGTAAGCAGACCGCAGGCCGCACCCGTGCTGGCGCAACCGCTACGGGCGTCATGACCATTGGCTGGTTTTTGCTGCAAACCCTGATGCCGCTGCCCCCCTCCCTGGCCCAGGCCGAGGGCGAGCCTGAAGGACTGACCTATGGGCAGTTTCTAGAAAAAATTGAGCAGGGCCAGGTCGAACAGGTTGACTTAGACGAAACCCGAGGCATTGCCTACGTCACCCTGGAGGGGGCTGCCGAAGACGCCGAACCTGAGCAGGTGGCACTGTTTGCCGGAGAGCGCAACGCCGAGCTGATTCGCCGCCTGCGCGCCAACGATGTCGATGTGGAAATTCGCGATTCGTCGAGCAGCGGTGCCCTGGCCTGGCTGGCTACCAACTCACTGCTGGCGCTGATTCTGATTTTTGGCCTGCTGCTGCTGCTGCGGCGATCGGCGGCGGGGGCGGGTAACGCCATGAGCTTTGGCAAGTCGAAGGCCCGCTTCCAGATGGAGGCCAAAACCGGCGTCGTATTTGACGATGTGGCTGGTATCGAAGAGGCCAAGGAAGAGCTGCAAGAGGTGGTCACCTTCCTCAAGAGCCCAGAGAAATTTACGGCCATTGGGGCGCGCATTCCCAAAGGGGTGCTGCTGATTGGTCAGCCGGGTACTGGTAAGACTTTGTTGGCCAAGGCGATCGCAGGTGAGGCCGCCGTTCCCTTCTTCAGCATCTCCGGTTCTGAATTTGTCGAAATGTTTGTGGGCGTGGGCGCATCGCGGGTGCGCGACCTGTTCCGCAAGGCCAAAGAAAACGCCCCCTGCATTGTGTTCATCGACGAGATTGATGCCGTGGGTCGTCAGCGGGGCGCGGGCATCGGCGGCGGCAACGACGAGCGTGAGCAAACCCTCAACCAGCTGCTCACCGAGATGGATGGCTTTGAGGGCAACAGCGGCATCATCGTGATCGCCGCCACCAACCGGGTGGATGTGCTCGACCTGGCGCTGCTGCGTCCAGGCCGCTTTGACCGCCAGGTGGTGGTTGACCTGCCTACCTACAAGGGGCGGCTAGCAATTTTGGAAGTGCACGCCCGCAACAAAAAAATCGAGCCCGAGGTGTCTCTGGCGGCGGTGGCGCGGCGCACCCCTGGATTCTCAGGGGCCGAGCTGGCCAACCTGCTCAATGAAGCGGCCATTCTCACCGCCCGCCGCCGCAAAGAGTCGATGGGCATGACCGAGATTGAAGATGCGATCGATCGCATCACCATTGGCCTTAGCCTCACCCCCTTGCTCGACAGCAGCCGCAAGCGCATGACTGCCTACCACGAGGTCGGCCACGCTCTGCTCACCACCCTGCTCACCCACTCCGACGAGCTGAACAAGGTGACGATTATTCCGCGATCGGGGGGCATTGAGGGCTTTACCCAGTCGCTGCCCAACGAAGACATTATCGACAGCGGCCTCTACACCCGCAACTGGCTGATCGATCGCATCACTGTAGCTCTGGGGGGCTTTGCCGCCGAGGCCGAAGTGTTTGGCGACGACGAGACCACCACCGGAGCCAGCGGCGACATTCAGCAGGTGAGCAACCTGGCCCGCCAGATGGTGACCCTCTACGGCATGTCTGAGCTTGGCCCCGTCGCCCTAGAGAGTATGGACAATCAGGTGTTTTTGGGCCGTAACCTGATGCCCCGCAGCGAAGTGTCGGAGGAAATGGCCAGCAAGATCGACGCCCAGGTGCGCGGCATTGCCCTGACCTGCCTCGACCGCGCCCGCAGCCTGCTGCGCGAGCACCGCGTGCTGATGGATCATTTGGTAGATGTGCTGCTAGAGCGCGAGACGGTAGATGGCGAAGAATTTCGCCAAATCGTTAGCCAATACACCCAAATTCCTACCAAGTTTTTGGTTAAGGCTGGCTAAAGCGGCCTAGGGCAGTCTCTCTATATCTAGGGATGGATAGGTCAAGCGTATAACCTCTACCCTGTGCCTATGTCTAAGGGGCGATTCAGTGGGGGTATCTAAACCGGTAGAACTAGAGAGCTTTGGTGAGTGGTGGCTCGGGTGAGTTACCAGATGGCCAAAACAAGCTTTTCCTATCCGATTTGGAGACCGACTATGAATACCGTATTTGCTTCGGCAATGACCTGGGTGCGCAATGCTGCAATCGCCCTTTCCTGCCTGCTGGTGCTGCTGACCGCTACTCCCGCTTTGGCCAACAGCAGCACCCCGAGCCGCCCCAGCGAAGGCACTGCCCCGCTCAATAGCATCTATAACGAAGCTGAAAAAGCGGTGCAGCCTGAGAACGCCCTCGACGGCGACAAGATGATCGACCGGGCCAACCAGGGGCTCAACGAAGTGCAGAAAAATGCCGATGCCAACCAGATGAACAGCCCCGCCAACTCTGGCCAGGCCACCTCACCCATCGATAAGATCAAAGACGCTCTAAGCAATGTGACCAAGTAGGTCATAGACGTTAGAGTCTGACATTTCAACACCCTTCCTGATGCCGTTGGCCAGGGAGTAGCGCGGTAAACTAGGAGGGTTTTCTCCTTGAACTGGCTACCCCGGCCAGCGGTATTTTGTATGGCCCTCGCGATCGCCGACTTGATCTCTAAACTCGAAGACTGGGCCAACCCCGCCTGGCAAGAAGACTGGGACAACTGCGGCTGGCAGGTGCAGCCCGGCGTGCCCAACGAACCAGCCCATGTGCTGGTGTGCCTTACGCCCACGCTGGCGGTAATGGCCGAAGCCCTTAAACTCCGCCAGCAGGGCGTGCGCGTCAACCTAATTTTGGCCCACCATCCGCTGATTTTTAGCCCGCTGAAGCGCGTTATTCAGGGCGACCCGGTGGGGGATATGGTGCGACAGGCGATCGCCCACAACATTGGCATCTACACCGCCCACACCAACTTTGACCAGGTGCAAGACGGCACCGCCGACCTGCTGGCCCAGGTGCTAAACCTGCAAAATTCAGAACCCGTGGTGCCTACCCAGCCCGGCATCGGATACGGGCGCGTGGGCGACCTTAGTCCCGCCTTCAGTCTGCAAGACTTGCTTGATCTCATTCAGGCTCTGCTCTCGCCACCGCGCCTGATCTATTCCCCCGCCGCTGATTTGGAACAAACTATCGACCGGGTGGCGGTGCTGGGGGGCAGCGGGGCCAGCTTCATGGGAGCGGTGGCCAAAACTGGGGCGCAGGCGTACCTGACCTCAGACTGCAAGTTTCACCAGTTTCAAGAAGGGCGCGATCGCAACCTTGTGCTGATCGACGCGGGCCACTACGCCACCGAGCGCCCAGCCTGCGATCGCCTGGCGGAGATTGTGCGGCAGTGGGGTGCCCCGTGGGCGCAGCTCAGCGACCAGGACGAAGATTTTCGCCAATTTTGGGGGTGAGACTATAGTTAAGGGGAACTGCCCAGCCCTGCTATGCAAAAAATCCTCATTCTTGCGGCAAACCCCAAAAACACGACTCGCCTGCGCCTCGACGAAGAACTGCGCGACATCGAAGAGGGGCTAAGGCGGGCGCAGCACCGCGATCGCTTTACCCTGACCCAGCGGCTAGCGGTGCGCCCCCGCGACATTCAGCGGGCCATGCTCGAAGAAACGCCACAGATCGTCCACTTTTCGGGCCACGGCGACGGCGCAGAGGGGCTGATGTTTGAGGATGAAAGTGGGAATGCCAAGCTGGTTTCTGAAGCAGCCCTAGCGGGGCTGTTTGCCCTATTTGCTGACCCGGCAGAGTTCCCTAACCCAATACATTGCGTGGTGCTGAATGGGTGCTACTCAGTGGTGCAGGCGGAGGCGATCGCCGACCATGTGCCCTACGTAGTCGGCATGACCAAAGCAGTAGGCGACAGAGCTGCGATCGATTTCGCCGTGGGGTTTTACGATGCCCTGGGAGCTGGGCGCACCGTAGAGTTTGCCTTTAAGCTCGGCTGCGCTGCGATCGACCTGGCAGGCAAGCCAGAAAGCGCCATACCCATTCTCATCAACAAAAGGACTTTTCCTCCATCTTCTCATTCTCCTTCATCTTCTGCCCCTATCCCCAACCGTATTGAGCTCTATCAACTCCTCCTCAGCCTCCCTGGCCCTCAGTTTGAGTCGGTCTTGTTTGCTCTCAACCCACCAAGAGGAAACATTTCGCCCTCCAATGCTCCTCAAGGGCAGCGGGTGCCAGAACTGCTGACTTGGGTAGAAAGCCCCATAGGCCCAGGGTTAGACGCGCTCAGAACCGCTTTAGCCGATATGCTCTCTAACCCTCGCTAGCCCCTCTGGAACATAAAAATCCACAACCGGAGGGGCCAACGAGGATTTCATTAACACGGAAAATCGTGTCCGTAAGGTTTTTAGTGCATTTTTCACTGTTCTTTATCTTCTTTTTGGGATTGACTTACATGTTTACACTAGAGCCAATTACTTCAAAGTTTGACAAGCACTTCCAAAACCAGAAAGAATAGAATTTGGCAAAGCAATTGACTTACTGCATACAAACATACAGCAAGAAAACAGCTTTTCAAGGAATTCAAAAACTGAGAGCTAAAATATTAATCTAAAAGCTTAAATTTTAGCTTCAATATTTTTTAGACTCCGCAAAAAGTATCTTTAGAAGAATTAACTAGCTTACTTATATTTACCTGATGGGTGGCACTCAACCAGCCTATAACATTTCTCTCGAACTTCAGACTTCTTTTCCTGATAGACCTCTTTCTTCTGTGGGTCAGCAGTCCACAATGCAAAAGCGAACGCAAAAGCCCCGCATCCCATCATAGTAAAAGGATCCATGAAACAGTCCTAGATAAATTCCTAAATTAATGGTAAGACGGTAATATAGAAAGAAATATTTTTTTCACTATTCCTTAAGACTTTCGCCATTAACATGGTGCAGCAATTCTCTGCTGGATGAAGTACATCTCAATTGGAGAAATTAATATAATTGATTGTTCTGGTCAGTTGCTCTGCATTTTACACAACAAAATTTAAACATTTCGGAAATAGCTCGAAAGCTCTTGATTTTTCGCTGGCAGATTGTTGCGAGAGGATCGAATATCCACATTCTGTGTGTTATTACTCAAAAGCCGTCTGGAGTCTTGAGTCTTGAGGAGATTGTTAGCTATTATAGATTGAAGTTATTGACTGCAAAAATTTAATTTTTACTAATAAATAAATCGCGCATATTTATTTATAGAGTCATCTAAATTCACTAGTTCTCTTATGAAATAAAATCAAGAAAGCAATACGAGATTAATCAAGTTTTGGTAGTCGTTATTCTAATTAAGGACACACTTTGGATGAATTTAGGAGGTTGTAATCAAGCTTTCTAGAAATCAGAAAGGAAAGTCACGCTATCATTCAGACACAGAATAAAAGGCGGTTGAGTTGGGCGAATGGCAGTCTGTGCCCAACCTTGCTCAAGACATTGAGCTGCCAGCCAGCGATTTGAACAGTTTAGAAGCATTTGCTCAACAATCGGGTGTCTCAGTTGCTCTACTGATGTCATCGGTAATGCATCAGTTCATTTCTAGCCGTCAAGATTATTGACCCGTCTCAATGCAGAAACGGCTGTCCCCCCTGCAACCTTCGCAGAGGATGGGTTAATATCGGCAATAACCTTAAGCAGCTAGGAGGGTTACGCCAATGTTTCATCTCTATTTTGGGGCGTTTGATATCGTGCTCTATTTGGGCGGCATCTACGCTGCTATGGCCCTCTCCAAAGCCCTTTGCGACCAAGTGGATGAGACCGAAGCTGCCCAGAGCGTAACCACCACGGCTCCTCAGGTGGCCCCCATGCAGGCGATCGCGCCCCACCTGGTAGCCCCTGCCCGCAAGCGCGACGAAGTCAGCGTCAGAGTATCGGCAAACGGACGTTAGGCAAAGCTATTCTCAGTAACGGCTAATTCTTAAGGCCTTGAGCGCAACCTAGGCGCTAAGGCCAAAATCTGCTGACTTCGATCGCCAGGTCAGGAAAGCTCAGCGGGCAGACCGTCCCGGCTTTTACCACCTCAATGGCCCCATAGCCCTCGTCTGTGGGCTGGCGATGAACCCAGAGCGTGCGGTGGGGCAGATCGACGACCCAATACTCTTGAATGCGATCGCGCCCATAATACCTAGCTTTCTCACCCAAATCGTAGGCCAAAGTTGAGTTAGACACCTCAATCAGCCAGTCAATATCCTCTGGGGTCGGGTGACGATCGTCGTAGCGAGATTCTGGGGGGTGGACGATCGCTAGGTCAGGCTGCGGCTCGCCGTCGCTGGGTAGGGTCACGGGGGCAGCGGAAAACACAACGGCACGGTTGCCCAGCAAACTCTCCAAATATTTTGCTCCTCGGCGGTAGGTCGCCCGATGAATCGGCAATTCAGGAGCCATGTCGATAATTTGCCCGCCCAAGAGTTCTACCTGCCGCCCCGCCAGTACCCCCGCCGCAATCATGCCGTGGTAGTCATCCAGAGTCCAGGTTGTGAGGGTTTTAGCCATAGTGCTGGTGGTCTAGGGAGTGCGATCGCAGGTTCATTCAGCTATCTTGCCCAGTCACCTCTAGGGTCATTCTACTGCGCTCTGTTTGGGCGCAAAGGTTTGTGGAGGAATGGTTTGTGGGGGAAGGGGCTGAGAAAACTGCCACAGTGGCCCGTCTTTCCGGATAGGGGGTTGACAGTATGTACCTATAGACCTGGGGGCTAGAGCCCTGGCGGCCTGGGAGCGTTGGCGTTCGTGAAGCGTTCCTTCGAAATGCCTCTCTGGAAGAGAACCGCCCCAGAACCGGGCAATTTTTCCCTGGGGTGCTCTATTTTTTAGGTTTTGTGCCAATGTAGGTAGCTGGCACAGCAATCTAGCGGGCAAACAAGGTCGGTAGAATGAGGAGACAATGGGCGCGGTTAGGGCATTGGCGACGCGCATGGTCACTGGCACACCACTGGATCAACAACGCGGCTATGCTCGATTTCTTTAAGTATCGAGTGGGCCAGTCAGCGTGGACCAAGCTGATTGGCCGCACCCTCATGAAGTGGCAGCAAGACGACTGCCTTGAGATGGGTGCCGCCCTAGCCTACTACGCCCTGTTTTCCATGTTTCCGATGATTTTGGTGTCGCTGAGTATTGTGGGCTTTTTGATTGGCCCCAGCACCGATGCCTACAACGCCGTGCTCCACTTTGCCCAAGAAACCCTGCCCCCCGACGCCTTTCCCCTGGTGCAGGCTACCCTAATCGAATTTCACAACGGCAGCACCAGCGCCAGTATCGTCGGTTTTGGCATTTTGCTGTTTACCTCCAGCGGTTTTTTTGGGGCGCTCAGCCGCTCCTTTGACAAAATTTGGCACACCAAGCCCAGCCACCACCGCTTCGACGGCGTGGGAGAAGTGGCATTTATCTTTCTGTGGCGGCGGTTTCTGGCATTTTTGCTGGTGATTGGGGCCACCAGCCTAATCTTTGTGTCGCTGCTCTCCAACATCGCCATCGACACCGTTACGAAGATTTTAGAAGAAGTCAACCAGTGGGTGACGGTACTGGCGATCGACCAGGTGCAGCTGCTGTCGTGGCTGCGGCTGGGCGTCTCGTTTGTGACGCTGACCCTGGTGGTGATGGTGCTCTACAAGACCCTGCCCAGCACCCGCGTCGCCTGGCGAGACGTGTGGCTGGGGGCGCTGCTCACCACCATTCTGTGGCTGATTTTGCAGCAGTTAATTAGCAACAGCGTCATTAGTCTGGGCAGCCAGTTTCGCTCCTACGGGGTGGTGGGCGGGGTGATGGTGCTGATGCTGTGGATCTATCTCACCAGCCAGATTTTCTTTTTGGGGGGCGAGTTTACCTACGTCTATGCCCACCAGTTTGGCAGCCGCAAGGGGCAAAAGAAGCTGACGGCCAAGGTCGGTGGCCAGTGATAGGGGTGGGCCAGTAAGTGGTTTAATTTATAGAGCAGTTTACGGAATGGGCTAATGGCTACAGCACAGCGCGGGGTCACGATCTGGTTGACGGGGTTGAGCGGGTCGGGCAAATCGACCATCGCTAGCGCCCTGGAGGCCGAACTGCGCCAGCGGGGCTGCCAGCTTGAGGTGCTCGACGGCGATATTGTGCGCACCAACCTCACTAAGGGCCTGGGCTTTAGCAAAGAAGACCGGGACGAAAACATTCGCCGCATTGGCTTTGTGTCGCACCTGCTCACCCGCAACGGCGTGGTGGTGCTGGTGTCGGCCATTTCGCCCTACCGGGAAGCGCGGGATACGGTGCGCGATCGCATCGGTGATTTCGTCGAAGTGTTTGTCGATGCCCCCCTCAGCGTCTGCGAAGACCGCGACGTGAAGGGTCTCTATAAAAAAGCCCGCGCTGGCGAAATCAAGCAGTTCACCGGCATTGACGACCCCTACGAAGCCCCCCTCAACCCCGAGGTGCACTGCCACACCGACCAGCAATCCGTCGAAGCCAGCGTGGCCCAGATCATCGCCAAGCTCGAAGCCCTGGGCTACCTGGCTGCCGCCGCCGTCGCCTAGACGTTAGCTCAGCTGTCGCCCTCGCCGCAGCTTGCTGAGCAGGCGGGCCGGGGGCTCGCGGCGGGCATAGCTGACCAGGTAGTCATGCACCAGCTGGTAGCGATCGATGGGGATATCGGGAAGCAAAAACACCAGACCCGAGCCCACCAAAATGTCGAGCACCAGGTCGAGCTGGTCTCCCTGGTAGACGGCACCGCGCAGGTTAAGCTCTTCTTCGAGATCTTCGCGGCTTTTTTGGGGGCGATAGGGGCGGCTGTCGCGATCGATATCGGTGAGCAGGTAGAGCACCAGGCGGGCCAAATCAGCATTTTCAGCGCCGCAGTCATCCACCACGGTACCCAAAAAGTTTTGCACCAGCGTCTCTTTGGGATGGTTGCCCAGGTCGAGATATTCCTCTAGGGTGTTGATCTCCTGGCGCTGGAGCTGAGCGCCCACCACCTGTAGCTCAATCGGGCGCACCTCGCCAATAGCGGTAGATAGGTCGGCCACCAGCTGGTCGATCAGGGCGGTTTCGAGATAAAAGTGGGCGTCGTCGGTGAGGCGGCGAATTAAAAACTTGGCGTCGGTGGCTTTAAAGTTGCCTAGGTAATAGCGGTAGTCGCGGCTGAGAATGTCGTTGTTGAGAATATCGAGGTCAAAGCCGCGCTCAATTTCGAGCAGGTGGTGGAGGTAGTCTTCGCGCAGGGCCAGCACCACTTTGAGGTAGGGGGTGTTGAGGCAGTCGAGCAAGAAGGCGTAGAAATCGCGGCGCTGGGTGAGTTCTACCGCATCGACAAAAAATTCTTCGAACTGGTCAAAAATCAGCACAATTTGTCGATAGCGCTGCTCGGTCAGGCGTTTGAGGCGATCGCTGAGATCGCTGGGGTCGATGGGGGCTGCAGGCGGAATGCCGTCGCCGTCGGCCTCGTTCTGCTGTTGTAGGGCGCGAGCCAGGGCCTGGTTGACCTCGTCGGGCCAGTCGCGGTAGCCCTTGACCAGCACGGGCAGCGTCGATCGCCCCTCAGGGAATGACTTGGCCAATGCGGGCAGCAGCCCGGCGTAGAGAATGGAGCTTTTGCCCACCCCCGACGGCCCGTGGATGATTACCAGCGGGTAGCGGGCCTGCTCCAGGCGATCGGTGAGAGCCTCGACATCGGCCTGGCGACCCGAGGCCTGAATCTCGGTGGCCAGCAGCGCCTGGGTCGAGCCCTCGCCCCCGAGCACCAGCTCCTGGGGCTGAATTTCGCCCGCCCCGATAAAGGCCCGCAGCTTAAAGCGGGTGTCCACCTGGCGCTGCTTAAGCTTGACCCCAAAGGCGGCGCGGTATTTTTTTTGCTGGTAATACTGCTGTTGCAGGGTTTGCAGAATGCTGCGATAGAGGGGCAGGTCGGCTTTGGGATCGGTGTAGGTGTAGGCGGCTTCGAGCAGGGTGGTGGCCGCCTCGGGCTGCCCCTCGGCAATGTACACCCGCCCCAGCAGGTAGAGGTACCAGCCCCGCTGATACTGGTTGGCCAATGCCAGGGCATTCTGCTCTGCCCTGGCGTCAGTTTCGCTAGCGGAACCGGCGGTGACGGCCCCGGCGATCGCCAGAATATTCAGCGCCCGCTCGGCGTTGGTTTTAGCGGTGGCGGCATCGCCCTGGGCCAGGGCCACCTCCGCCAGGTAGCCGTGGTTGCGGGCCAGGCGAATGGGGTCTTGGCGGTGCAGGGTCAGCCCCTCCTGGGCAGTGCGGGCCAGGGCGGGCCAGGCCCCCAGCTTTTGCTGCACCTCCGCCAGAGCGTGGATAAATTTGCCCACCAGGTCGGGCTGCTCCAGATCGCGAAAAATCCGCAGGCAGGCGGTGAAATAGCTCTCGGCCTTGTGCAGCAGGCGATCGTACACCACCCGCTGCAGGGTCGCCTGGCTGCGGCAGGTGGCCCCGAGGTAGAAGAGCAGGACGGCCTGTTTTTGGCGGGGGGTGGGGGGTGGGGGGTAGGGGAGTAGGGGAGTGGGTGAGGGGGTGAGGGGGTGAGGGGGTGAGGAGGCTTCAGATGACCCTGGGAAGTTTTGAATTTTGAATTTTGTTCGCGCAGCGTCTCCGGAGGAGAAATTTTGAATTTTGGGAGGGCGGGTGGATTTTTGCCAGTAGGTGAGGCTTTGCTCGAAGTGGTAGCGGGCGACGTCGAGGTCGCTGCGGCTAAAGGCGTCGCGGCCTTTGAGAAAGTCGAGGCTGGCCTTGAGCTCGCTGTCGAGGGTGGCGTGGGTTTGGGCAATGTCGGCCAGGGCAAACTCCAGCTCGGTGCGCAGGGTAGACCCCGGCTGGTAGTCGGTGGCTTCGGCGGGGTGGGGGCTGCTGTCGCCCAGGGAGAGCATGGTGGCAAACAGGTCGTTGGCGTTGGCGTGGAGCGAGTCGATTAGCTCGCCGGGGGGGTACTCGAAGGCAATGGGGGCGGCGGCGAAGCTCTTGAAATCGGGGGCATGGCGGTTGAGAATGGCCAGGGCGCGATCGCTCACCCACAGCACCACCGGAAACGGCAGCGCCTGCGGGAAGGCGTTGCGCCCCAGGTTGGCGGCTTTAAAGACCGCCTCGGCGTTTTGCACCTGTTCCAGGCCGGTCACCATGAGAGCCGCAGGCGGCGGGGAGTCTGGGGGCGGGGTCAGGGCCTGGAGCAGGGTAGCGACATGGCTGGGCAGCGATCGCTCCACCAGGGGCGTCTGGGTCTGCAAATGGTCAACCATCAGCCGCTGCAAGCGCGAGTAGTTGCACCGGGCCAGCACCAGCGAAAAGCGGTTGGGCCTGAGGGTAATCGCCCGCTTTAGCTCGGCTAGGGCTGCCCGGTTGTGGGCCACCATGTCGCTGGTTCCCAGGCGCTGAAGACCGCTCACGGCTGGGGCTGCTGGGCGCGCCAGCTGCGGTAGCGATCGGTCTCGGCCAGCAGGGGGTTGAGGCCAAACCAGCGGCCCTGGGCGTCGCGGTATTCGTACAAAAACAGGCTGCGCACCAAAATGTTGTAGTCTTCATCGCCCTGCACATCCTGGCGGGAAACGGCCTGGAGCAGCAGATCCCACTCCTGGTCGCTGACTAGGCCCATCAGACTATCGCGCTCGTTGCGAATCACCGCCTCCAGGGTGTCGCGCAAAAAGGGCGGGTCTTGCTTGCGCAGGCAGCCATCCAGCAGGCGAATCAGGTTGCGCATGTGGCCGCCGCTCATCTGACAGAGGCGATCGAGGGTGGCCAGTTCGTCAAACACTTCCCCTACCGCGTCGATGCGCTGGTTCACGTTGAGGTCTGGAAAGGCGCGAATCAGCACCATTTGCCGCAGCAGCGCCATACCCGCCTCGTCAGAGTTGCCCTTGCGATCGCGCACCGGCACCATGGGCAACACCATGGGGTTGGTGCCAAAGCGGTTCGACAGCCGCACCAAGTCATTCGAGAACATCAGCTCCAGGGGAATGGTGTAGACCATGTGGCAGTCGAGCTGCCTGAGCTGCTCCCCGCGATCCACAAAAATGTATTCCGACTGGAGCCGTCCCTGGGAGCGGGGGGCGCTGTCGATGCGATCGAGGTTATCCATAATCACCACCAGCCGGTTTTTGCCCCGCTCCTGGAGGCGATCGTTGGCGAGGGTGAGCAGCTCATCGTTGATGGCGGTAATAATGCTGCGGGTGCGTGGCTCCAGGTATTGCCTGAGCTGGCTGCGCATGTCGGGGCTCTGCTTGGCCGAGGCCGTAATGCTGGCAATGCCCGCCGAAAAACTCACGTCAGAGATTTCCATGGGGGTGCGCAGGGTGTCGGCCAGGTTTTGAAACAGCCCTTGCAGGTAGGTGGGTTTAGTCGCAATGCCCAATTTATCCAGATGCTCGCTGATGTTGTGGGCGATGCTGAGCAAAATATCGGAGATTTCCACGTCGGCCATCTCTAGGTCACGGTCTGACTCAAAGTAGACCACCTCAAAACTGCGCCGCATGAGCGCGTCTTGCAGGCGAAATAGCTCGGTCGATTTGCCGCAGCCAATGTGGCCGGTAAACAGCTGGGTAGTAGGGCGGTTGCGGGCCAGGCGAGCAATTTTGCGCTCTAGCTCTTGCACTATGTCACCGCCGCGCACCGCCGAAAAGTCGATATAGTAGCGCTTGCCCCGCAGCGGCTGGGTGGGGTCGCAGGCATCATAAAACTGCTGTAGATCCAGCATAGGTAAAGGCTGTAGGGTTGTCCCCAGGGTAGCGCAAGGGCTGGGGGGCGAAGCCAAAGCTTTAGCCACCGTTATCAGAGCGATTGGAGATGGTGAAATTTTTGGTGGAGGTTCGCAGGTTTGAAGGTTGATAGGTTTGAACGTTAGCAGGTTGAAACGTTCAAACCTATCAACCTTCAAACCTCCAAAGTCCTTTCTGCCCTGCAAGTTCAACCTGTTGGGTTTAGGGATACACCTGGGGATAGTCGGCAGGTTCGACAAAGTTTTCCTCGGGCGAGTCGCTGCACTCTTGGTAGCGGAAGGTTTCTAGCGCTAGCTTGTCCCCCGTCCAGCGGTAGTCGGCCAGGGAGCCACAGTCGCCAATGCCCCGCGCCTTGCTAAACACCGTCAGCAGCCCTTGCTCAGGGTCAAAGGTGGCCAGACCGGCCACGGTGCCCTCGCTGGTGCGGACAAACTGTCCGGTTTCATCGGGGTAAAACCCATCGAGCGACAGTGGTTGCCACGAGCCGTCGGGTTGGTAGGCCACGTAGGCGTAGACCGATTGGTAGGCGGCGTTGGCGCAGACCAGCTCCACCAGGGCGCGATCGCCTAACCGATAGACCCGAGAGTCTGCCTGGGCAACCTCGGGCTGGTAAAACCCATCACACAGGTCGAGGCTTTCAGCCTGGTCGTAAACGGTTTGCAGAATCGCCTCATCCCCAGGTAAATCGACATCGCCGCTAGCGTCAGGCGCTGACTCCGCTGAAGGGGAAGATGCCTCGGGGTTGGGGCTTGGAGGTGTATTGCAACCGGCGATCGCAACCATCACCAGCATCACCATCGCGGCCTGGGATTTCAGCTGTTTCACTTGAGCCTCCTCAGCGCGATCGCGCCCGGTGTTGCCACCATCCTAACCTCCCCAGTCTTTCCGCTCTAGCCCTTGGGCAACCCAAACCCAGCGACCGTTCTGGCCTCTGCCTTTGGCGCTAAGAAACCACTCTCAAGTCCCCTCTGCGGGTGGATTCATTCACTGCTATCAGTCCGATAAGATTCGGCAACATCCCTAGCACGCGGTCTGATTCTATGCTGTCAATCCAGACATTCTCGGCCCTTCCCCACCATTGGCTGGAAGTGGGTACCATTCGTTCCCGACGACAGCATACAGAGTATCTCTATCAGCCCTTTGCCGTCGTTTTAGGAGTAGGCTTTCACACCTTAGAACGCCGGGGGCACAGCGCCCTACAATGACAAACCTCGATGGCGCTACGGGGCCAACCTACAACCCGCGCACCGTTCTCGTTCTCGATCGCGATTCCAGCAGAGCAGAAATCTATAGGCATTTGTTGCAGCCAACGGATGGCGTTTCGTACCAGGTTGTCACCGAGCGCTACGACGGCCCCGTTCTAGACCTGTGCCAACGGCAGCGGATCGATGGCATTCTGATCGAGTCTCACCATCCAGACGATCGCAGTTTTGAGCTAGTCCAGCACCTCAAAACCCAGCTGCAAGAACACTGCCCGCCGATTATTGTCATGGGTGAGAACGATGCCAGTTTGGCCGTGCGAGCCCTCAAAGCCGGGGCGGCAGACTATCTGAGCCGCGACCAGTTGACCGCAGATCGGCTCTACGCGGCTCTTGATGCAGCGATCGCTCTACCCCAACCCAACCACCCCAAGCCCCAGGATCGAGAGCGATTTCTCGCCGTGGGGTCAGACTTGCAGGCGATCGCAGGCCACGACGGCTACTTTCAATGGGTGAGCCCCACCTTTGAACGGGTGCTGGGCTGGACAACCGCAGAAATGACCGCCCGCCCCTGGATTGAGTTTATTCACCCCGATGATGCCGAGCAATCGCTCGCAGAGGCCGCCGATCTGCTCTCTGGCACCGAAATTTTGGCCTTTGAGAACCGCTACCGCCATCGCGATGGCACCTACCGCTGGTTGCGCTGGCGCTGCCAGATGGATCTCAATCTGCAAAAGAGCTACGGCACTGCCGTTGATATCAGCCCTCTCAAACAGTCTGAGGCCGCCCTCGACGACAGCCATGACGATCTGGTGGAGCAATCGCACGTTTTCGACGCCATGCTGTCGGCCATCAGCGATTTTGTCTACCTGTTCGATCGCGACGGACGCTTTGTGTTTGCCAACCAGCCCCTGCTCGACTTATTGGGGCTATCCCTAGACGAGGTGGTCGGGAAAAATTTCTTTGACCTCAACTATCCCGATGCATTAGCCACCAAACTTCAGCAGGAGATTGAGCGGGTGTTGACCACCGGCCAGCCCGTCAAAGATGAAACGCCCTACACCAGCCCGACCGGCATCAGCGGCGTCTACGAATATATCTTCACCCCCCTGTCTGACCCCGAGGGGGCGGCGCAGGCGGTGGTGGGCTCAACCCGCAACATTACCGAACGCCAGCATACCGAAGCCGCGTTGCGAGCTAGCGAAGAGCGGTTTCGCCTGATGGCCAACACCGTACCAGAAGTGATCTGGATCACCGACTCAGCCGGTCGAGTCGAGTTCGTCAACCAGCAGTGGCGGGGATACACAGGCGCAGATCACGATCCCACCACTGCCGTAGAAGCCCTAATCAGCTTCGTGCACCCAGACGATGTGGCCATGACCCTAGAGGCCTTCAATCAAGCGCTAGAAGTGGGCGGACTGTTTAGATCGGAGCACCGCATTCGCTCAGCGGCAGGCTTCTACCACTGGTTTTTAATTCAGGCCGAACCCTACCGAGATCCCCAGACGGGCCAGATCGGGCGCTGGTTTGGCACCCTGGTCGATATTCACGATCGCAAGCTGGCCGAAGCGGCCCTGAGTGCCTCAGAGGCCAAATACCGATCGCTATTCAACACCATGGACGAAGGCTTTTGCATCTTGCAGGTGATCTTCGACGAGCAAGAACACCCCATCGACTACCGCTACATCGAGATTAACCCCGTCTTTGAGCGCCAGTCAGGGCTGGTCAATGCCCTCGGCAAAACCATTCGCGAACTGGTGCCCAATATCGAGCCCTTTTGGTTTGACATTTACGGTCGGGTTGCCCTCACGGGCGACCCCATGCGGTTTGAAGACTACGCCCAGTCCATGGGGCGCTGGTTTGATGTCAATGCCTTTCGCGTTGGGGAACCCCACGAGCGCCGAGTGGCCGTTCTTTTCAACGACATTACCGCCCAAAAAGAGACCGAGGCTCGGCTCCAGTGTGCCGCCAAGCTGGATGCGTTTCGGGTTACCCTATCCGATGCGCTGCGGGTGCTGAGCGACCCCATTGAGGTACAGTCAACCGCCTGCCGCCTGATCGGCGAAGAGCTGAATGCCAGTCGAGTTTACTACTACGAATACAGTGAAGCCGCCCGCTCGGGTATCGTTCACGATGACTATCGGCAAGACGGTGAGCCCAGCATGGCTGGGGTTTACCATTTTGAAGATTTCTCGACCGTGCATACGCTGCTGCGCACGGGGCATCCGCTGCTGCTGGCCGATATAGCCAATACCACGGTGCTTACCGCATCAGAACAGGCCCAGTTCGAGGCGTTGGGCATGGCCGCGCTGGTCTGTATTCCCCTAGTCAAAGACTATCAGCTGGTTGCGGTGTTTAACGTCGCTCAGTCAGCCCCCCGTGACTGGACGGCCCTCGAAGTTTCGCTGATTCAAGAAACTGCCGAGCGCACCTGGGCCGCCGTGGAGCGCGCTCGGGCCGAAGCGCAGCTGAGCCGCAGCGAAGCCCAGTTTCGCATGCTCGTTACCGCTAGCTCAGACACGCTCTACAAAATGAGCGCCGACTGGAGCAAAATGTACAACCTCGATGGTCAGGCTTTTCTCCCCAGCGGCGAGCAGCCCGATCGCTCATGGCTAGAAACCTACATTCCCCAGGACGATCGGCCCCAGGTGTGGGACGCCATTCAGCGAGCCATTCGCGATCAGCGCCCCTTTGAGCTGGAGCACCGGGTGCTGCAACCAGATGGTACCTTGAGCTGGTCGGTGTCTCGGGCCGTGCCGCTGCTCAATGAACGCAATGAAATTGTTGAATGGTTTGGGGCAGCCAGCGATGTCACTGAGCGCAAGCAGTTGCTAGAGCGAGAGCAGACCGCGCGGGAGCATGCGGAACGGGCCAACCGCACCAAAGACGAGTTTTTGGCAATTCTCTCCCACGAGCTTAGGTCGCCGCTGAACCCGATTTTGGGCTGGGCCAAACTGCTCCAGACCAACCAGCTCGACGCCACTAAGACCCGTCGCGCCCTCTCTACCATCGAGCGCAATGCCAAGCTGCAAACCAAGCTGATCGACGACCTGCTAGATGTGGCCAAAATTCTGCGGGGCAAGCTTGAGATTAGCGATGTTGCGATCGATCTGGCCTCGGTGATTGGGGCCTCTATGGAGGTGGTGAGCACCGCTGTGCAGGCCAAATCGATCGCTCTGCGCACCGCCCTGGCCGAGGCCTGCCTGGTCAGAGGCGACAGCGCCCGCCTGCAGCAGGTAATTTGGAATCTTTTGTCTAATGCGGTCAAGTTTACGCCCCAGGGCGGGCAGATCGAGGTTTGCCTAGAGTCGTTGAACAACTGCGCCCAGGTCACCATTACCGATACTGGCAAGGGCATCCGCCGAGATTTTTTGCCGCAGCTCTTCGACTCATTTCGCCAAGAAGATGTGTCGATTACTCGCCAGTACGGCGGGCTGGGGCTGGGGCTCTCAATCGTTAAATATTTGGTCGAAGCCCACGGCGGCAGCATTGTGGCCGATAGCCCAGGCGAGGGGTTGGGGTCAACCTTTACCCTGCGGCTGCCGCTGATGGCCGATGCCTCAATTCCTTCCCTAGATGAGACTCACCCCCCCACGGTGATCGACCTGACAGGAATTAAGGTGCTCACCGTGGACGACAGCGAAGATACCCGCGACCTGCTGGCGACGGTGCTCGGCCAGTACGGGGCTGAAGTTAGAGTTGTGGCCTCGGGGCACGACGTTTTGCCGCACCTCACCAGTTTTGAGCCCGATGTGTTGGTGTGTGACATCGGCATGCCCGAACTGGATGGCTACAGCCTGCTGCAACAGATTCGCAGCCTGCCGCCCGACTGTGGTGGACGGGTACCGGCGATCGCCCTCACTGCCTTTGCCCAACCAGAAGATCGGCACCGCGCCCTGGCCCATGGCTTTCAGAAACACCTAACTAAGCCCATCGAGCCCGACCAGCTGCTGCTGGCGGTGGCAGAACTGGCCAGGACTGGTGCTCCAGAGTAGTCAACCCGATCCATCTACCGCATCGATAGAAAGCATCGGGGGATGCTTTTGCCGGGGCGATCGCCCGCCGCTAGGCTAAGGATTTGATACCCGTCTATGGATATTGGACTGGCCTTTGGGCTATCGTTTGGGGCGCTGCTGCTGGGCGCAGTGCGAGGCGTGTTCATCGCCTATCCGCTGGTGCTGGCGATGGCCCTGTTTGTGGGGGTGCTGTGGCGGCGAGGGTTTTCGCTGCGGGCGCTGGCGACCATGGGGTGGCGGGGCAGCCAAAAAGCCCTGCCCGTAATCGGGGTGCTGCTGCTGATCGGCGCCGTCACCGCCAGCTGGATGGCGGCGGGCACCGTGCCGACGCTGGTGTACTACGGCCTCCAGGTGGTAACGCCCCACAGCTTCGTGCTGGTGGCCTTTGGGCTGACCAGCGCCATGTCGCTGCTGCTGGGCACCTCCTTTGGCACCGTGGGCACGGTGGGGGTAGCGCTGATGATGATGGTGGCGGGCGGTGAAGCCAGCGGGTTTTACCGTTCCCTGATTGCCGGAGCGATTATTGCGGGGGCCTACGTGGGCGATCGCGCCTCCCCCATGTCTTCCAGCGCGCTGCTGATTGCCGCCATTACCCGCACCGATATCTACGACAATATTCGCCGCATGGGGCGCACTTCGCTGCTGCCTCTGGGATTGGCGATCGCAATCTACACCGGCTTTGCCCGGTTCGCCCCAGTTCCCCTAGCCGCGTCAAGCCTAGCCGCCGACCTGGCCGCCGAGTTTCACCTCAGCCCGGTGACGCTGCTGCCAGCGGGGGTGATGATGCTGCTGGCGCTGCGGCGGGTGCCGGTGCAGCGGGCCATGGTGGCCAGTACTGCCACGGCGATCGCCCTGGCGGTGGCCTATCAGCACTACAGCCTAGGGCAGGTGCTGCAATATCTGCTCACCGGGTTTCACCTAGGGGCTGACTCACCGCTCACCGCCATTGTGCTGGGCGGCGGGGTGGCAGCCATGGTGCGGGTGTCGCTGGTGGTGGTGATCTCGACCGCCTTTGTGGGAATCTTTGCCGAAACGCGGCTGCTGCACCAGGTGGAGCGATCGCTAGAGCGGGTAAAAACGCCGGGCGATCGCATCTGGGCCACCACGCTGGTGGGCACCCTCTCAGCGGCCTTTGGCTGTACCCAAACCATCGCCATTTTGCTGACCCAGCAGCTCCTCGGCCCAACCTACCACCGCACCCAAGCCCCGCCCTCAGCCCTGGCCCTCGACCTTGAAAATACCGTCGTGGTGATCTCCCCTCTGATTCCGTGGAACATCGCCGGGCTGGTTCCAGCCACTATTCTCGGGGTGAATGCGGGCTTCATTCCCTTTGCCTGCTATCTCTACCTGCTGCCTGTGTTTGGACTGGTCTGGGTTAGGGGGCGATCGTCGCCGGGTGAGACCCTGGGTAACTTGCCCCCAGGCCATTGCTGAGTTTGATCGCGTTAAGGAGGATCTTTAGCCTGGCTATTCCTTGCCCTAGCCAGGCAAGGGCTGTCTTTCTTTTTCAAGACGTTTAATCAAGGCTGCCATCAGCGGAAGTTGACAGGCTTGAATGCAATTTTTTCCCCTAGCCAAATATCAGACCGCCCATAGGGCCAGTCATTCAATAGCTTGACGACCGCTGCGTAGCGATCCTCAAATGGGGGCTGTGAAAAGACTAAAAACCCATAGCCTGGCGCAGGCTATGGGTTCAAAATTGCTCGGGTCTGAAGCCTAACGCCGGAGTGGTTAGCCACCCCGGCGCAGCAACCTATCCCTTACAGCTACACAGAAGGGTTCCAGCTAACCTCCGTAGTGGGCAACGCAACGCCCGCTGTTAGATTCATACCATCCATCAACCACAGCGCATTTTCCCCAGTTCCGGGGTTGTGCCACAGTAGATCTAGGTCGCCATCCTGGTTGAAGTCAGCGGCTCCCTGTGCCTGCCAAATAGTCTCAGCGGTAGCGGTTTGGTAACCGTTAACAAAGGTAGTCCCATCCATTTCCCAGAACGCGTTGGCACCGGTAATGCGGTTTTCCCAAAAAATGTCTGTCTTGCCATCTTTGGTAAAGTCGCCTACGGCTCCCACTTCCCAATCGAGGCCTGCGTTGAGAGTAATAAACTCTCCAGAAATTAGGTCAGTGCCATCCATAAACCAAACCGCAAGCTGACCGGTATTGGCGTTGCGCCAGAGGATGTCGTCTTTGCCATTGCTGTTAAAGTCGCCAGATTCAACCACCTTCCAGCCCGCGGCAGCATCATTGGGCAGAAGAGCCCCAGAGGTGAGGTTAACCCCGTCCATGAGCCAAACAGCTGCCTGATTAGTGGCTTTGTTTTGCCAGACTAGGTCAGGGTCGCCGTCGCCATTGAGGTCACCCACGGCCTTAATATCCCAATTGACGTCTGCAATGGTCGGCGACAGAAAATCACCATCCCCGGAAAAGGCGACGTTGTCCATTAGCCAAAATACCGACTCTCCAACGTTCTGATGCCGCCAGAAGATATCGACAGAACCGTCACCGTTGAAGTCAGAGGTGGCGTTGAACTTCACGACGCTCCCGCTGGTGGGCGCACTCGTCAGTGACTCTGAAGTGCCCTGTCCATCCACATAGCTCACCGCTACCTGCAAAAACTGGCTTACCTGGGCATTGCGGGGGCTAAAGGTATTGCCAGTCGCGCCGTCAATGTTGCTCCAGGTAATGCCATCGCTAGATTGCTTCCACTGATAGCTCAGAGTACCTAAGCCATCAGCATCAAACAGGGTAGAGGTATTTGCGGTCAGGATTTTGCCCTGGGCGACGGTGCCGTCGATAGTGACGCTGCCTGTGGGTGCGTCGTTAACATTGGCGACTTTGGCTGCCGTGGCATTGCTGTTAACGGTTTCGAGGCTGCCGCCGCCGTCAGTGAAGTTGACCTGCGATCGCACGAACTGGTTGACCTGCGTTTGGGTGAGTGTAAAGGTACTGGCTGTAGCCCCAGCAATGGTCGTCCAGGTGTTGCCGTCGCTAGACTGCTGCCACTGGTAGTTCAAGGTGCCCAGGCCATCGGGGTCAGACAGGTTAGAAGTATTTGCAGTCAGAATTTGACCCTGAGCGCCGGTGCCGTTGAGGGTGACGCCGCCCGTAGGTGCGTCGTTGACATTGGCGACTTTGGCTGCCGTGGCACTGCTGTTAACGGTTTCGAGGCTGCCGCCGCCGTCAGTGAAGCTGACCTGCGACCGCACGAACTGGTTGACCTGCCCTTGGGTAAGCGCAAAAGTACTGGCTGTAGCCCCAGTGATGGTCGTCCAGGTGATGCCATCGCTAGACTGCTGCCACTGGTAGTTTAAGGTACCCAGACCATCGGGGTCTCCCAAAGTGGAGGTAGCGGTCAGGATTTGACCCTGCGCTGCTGTGCCGCTGAGGGCCACGCCGCCTGTGGGTGCGTCGTTGACGTTGGCTACTTTGGCTGCCGTGGCATTGCTCAAGACCGATTCAGCGGTACCACCGCCGTCGGTGAAGTTGACCTGCGATCGCACGAACTGACCAACCTGCGCTTGGGTAAGGGTAAAAGTATTGGCCGTAGCCCCAGAAATGGTCGTCCAGGTGTTGCCATCGCTAGACTGCTGCCACTGGTAGCTCAGAGTACCTAAGCCATCAGCATCAGCCAGGGTGGAGGTATTTGCAGTCAGGATTTGACCCTGGGCGACGGTGCCGCTGAGGGTGACGCCGCCTGTGGGTGCGTCGTTAACATTGGTGACTTTGGTTGCCGTGGCATTGCTCAAGACCGATTCAGCGGTACCGCCGCCATCGGTGTAGCTGACCTGCGATCGCACAAACTGGTTGACCTGCGCCTGAGCGGGCGTAAAGGTACTGGCCGTGGCCCCGGCAATCGTTGTCCAGGTAACGCCATCGGTGGACTGCTGCCACTGGTAGTTTAGGGTACCTAGGCCATCGGGATCGGACAGGTTAGAGGTATTTGCGGTCAGAACTTGACCCTGGGCGATGGTGCCGTTGATAGTGACACTGCCCGCGGGTGCATCGTTGACGTTAGCTACTTTGGTTGCCGTGGCATTGCTCAAGACCGATTCAGCAGTACCGCCGCCATCGGTGAAGCTCACCTGCGACCGCACAAACTGGTTAACCTGCGCTTGGGTAAGCGTAAAGGTACTGGCCGTGGCCCCAGCAATCGTTGTCCAGGTGCTGCCATCGCTAGACTGCTGCCACTGGTAGCTCAGAGTGCCCAAGCCCTCGGCATCGGCCAAGGTGGAAGTATTTGCGGTAAGAACAGATCCCTGCTGCACTGCGCCCGTAAGCGTAACGCTACCGGTAGGTGCATCGTTAACATTGTTAACCGTAACGCTAACATTGCCAGAGTTAGTGGGCGGGTTACCGATGGTAAATTGCACATCTCTAGCACCAGCTGTAGCAGCGGTATCATTGAGACTGATAAATGTGACCTTGCGCAGAGCCGCTTCGTATGTTGCTGCTGAAGCATTTCCGGTTAAGGTCAAAATACCAGTAGAGCTGTTGTAGCCCCAGACAATGCCGTCAACGGTGCCGCTATTACCGGCCTGTCCTAGAATGCCTAGGGCATCTTGGCCAGCTTTGAAACCAGTACCGATAGAAACCTTGGCACCACCAATCGCAGGACCATCGGCATCGACCAGGCCTAAATTGGCAGCAATAACTGCAGCCGTTCCGTCGCTTAAAGCAATGGCCCCGGTGGGGAAGGTTAGATTGGGGAGTTGATCAACGGCAATCACTGTACCCGAAGAGCTGACAGAACTACTCTCGTTATTACTGTTGATAACGGTAACTTGCAGGTTACGGGTGGTAGTGTCGGGTGCATTGGAAGTGTTCTGGAAGGTGATTTGCTGGGCAATAGCAGCCACTACGGCGTCGTTTACTGTGGTAGCCGATACCAATCGCACATTATCGATGTACAGACTGGCACCCAAGGCTAGACCACCAGTCTTGTCGTAGGTGCCACCCACAAACTCGAACTGGTAGGCACCAGTGGTACTGATAACGGCACTAGCCTCAGTAAAGGACTGAGTGTCGCCTCTTTGCGCAAACAAGCGGCTGCGGGTATCATCGCCGGTGCCAAAGATGCTGTCGCCGCCAGCTCCTACCAAGAAACCAAACACCTCGTAGGCATCCTGACCATTCTGAGCAGCGTAGTCTAAGGTAATGCTGTCGCCAATAAAAGCTTGGAAAGTGTTGCTGCGCACGTAAGGGCCGTGTAACGAGCCGTTCCCTGTGTAGCGGTCAGAACCACTCGGACCGCTGATGCTACCATTGCTTACTAACTGCAGAGCAAAGTTTCCGGTACTGACAACTGACGATTGAACAGTGACGCTATACGATGCGTTAGGGTTGCTCCCTAAAATAATCGTGCCATTGCCAGTATCGGTCCCAAGTAAAGCGTTAAATTTGTAAGGAATGCTTTGCCCGTTAAGGTTGTTAACAGAACTATAGTTCTGGTTAAAAGCCGTCCACCCGGTTAAGTTGCCAGTTTCAAAGCCAGAGTTAGTTAGCGGGCTAGCAAAGTTAATTACCAGGTCCTGGCCATTGGTGCCGTTGAGTACTGCATCAATGGAGCCAATACGATCGCGACCGCTGCCATTGCCCAAATAAACATCTGCACCCACGACCGAAATTGCCCCAACTGCATTAGGCGTAGCAGAGCTGGTAAGAGCAAATTGGTCAGCACTGGTGCCGTTGGTTAGGTCAAAGCGCAAACTACCATCGTTGTAGTTGACGGTGCTGCTAAAGTTAATGCTGTTATCAACGACAACTGGGCTTGAGCCCTCTGTATACGTGAAGTTGTTTAGCCCAGAAACTGAGACAGCAAAAACACCGCTGTAGCTTTCTACAGCAGCGGCGTTAAAGACAGCAGTATAAGTGGGGTCAGCCACCTGCCTATCCAAGTTCCAGCTTCCCCCCTGGTTAGGATTGCCTACTTTGGTCGTGCTGGCTCCAATGGATGCTCCCGTGAGTGTGTGCAGTGTCTCAATAAACTCTTCTCCCGCATCTCCGGCAGCGACATTGCAGCCGTAGAGCAGCAGGGTGGGGTTTGAAGCTTGAGGGGAGAACCACGACCGTAACGCTTGAGCGTGGTTCTCTAGATTAGTTAGATTGAGCTGAGTGTTGCCCAGGTGCAAAATACCAGGAGCACCGTGGGAGACAATATGCACAGTGCTAGCAGGGTAAGCCCTAAGGTAGTCAGTAATTTGGGCAATACCGTCGATATCAGGAGTCAGCACCTTGACAGAGACACCAGGCAACACGCCATTTACAAGGTGTTGAACGTTACTAACATTGGCATCGATAAAAACGACGGACTGAGCAGCTTGAAGCATTGTGTACTCCTAATTGAATATGCGAAATTGTGAATTTTGGCTAGTTTCGCCAAGAGTAACCAAGACGCTGTAAACAACCAACGACTAGTGAAACTGCAGACAACGCTGCAATCTCAAGGAATAATGAGCAACAAGCAACACTCCAGGAGTACACATGCTTTCTCCCAGGATGTATTAATTGGCTATACCTGAGTTACTGAGCAGGCTTTGCTTCGTCTGTAGTGCAAAAGGCTGCTAGTGAACTAAGGTGAATTAAGCTGACCCAATTTGGGAATAAAGGTTTTTTGAGGAGCACTACAAAGCAACATTGAGAGCAGTAAAGCTTTTGTTGTTTGAGTGGTCGAATCAAGCAGGTTGCGGCTTGAGCAGTCTATAGCGTGGGGCGTGCTAAGAGACTTAAATGATAAATTTAACGAAGACAGGCGGGTCTGGGAACATAGATGAATCCGTTTCAAAGGGCGACTTAGATAACAAAAGAGGGAATAGCTGTTTGAAGGTTATTCGCCACCGAAAACATATCCCTCTAATTAAATGTGCCCCGTTTTCTCTAAAAAACCTCAAGCACCTGCTGGCGTTACAAACTGTAACTCAAGCCTTTTAAAGGCCCACCTTTTGCGCTCCTTATCTTATCTCTGCCTCTAAGTGAAAAGACGCAAAACTTAGCTATACCAATTTAGTTACTTGCTCTTGCTAGTGCAAAGTTCAGCAATTTCCCTGAGGTGAGAACAAATCCTTTCGATAGAGGTGATGTTGATTGGGCATAAAACAATCTGGGCAGGCGATCGCGATAATCTGCCTGTTGACCTTGTTCGCCCCATCAAGCAGCTAAATTGAAAATATGGTCATTCTTCTCCAGACTAAGATTGCTGGCAGCCTGCAGTTGTAAGAAAACCCTATTTTTTGGATAAAAGTAACCGCGATCGCCCAGGGCTTTTGCACCATCGCTTTGCTCTTGAGCCTGCTGCCGTTGATGCAGGTTGCATTTCAGGGGTACTCACTCACATAGCTTTGCTGGGCCGATCGGATGGGGCACAGCAGAGCTGCGATCGTCGCCTACCAGCAGCCCACGTTCTACCGATTCGAGCCGCAGTCCATTATTGCGACCTGGTAGACTCGCCGCAGGCTATAAAGATCCCCTACTCCAGGCCCAAATGTCTTAGCGTTTTAGTTCTTGCTCAGCATCGGGGGTTAAATAGTAATCCATAGGACTGACCAGTAATAAAGGTCTTACCCCTGGTTTGTATCAGCGTCTGGCTTGGCGGCTAGTGATGCCTGGGAGGTGTTGCCGCCACCTAGATTCTGCAAAGTCTGAGCTAAATCTAGCCCCGTGGCCTGCTTCATCTGTTCCATAAACGAGGCCAGCTTGGTGGCGCTGCCGCCCCGCCCCGGATCAATCACGGTGATGCTTTCGACCTCCACGTCGGGCACAGTATCGACCAAATTCGCCAGTAGCGACTCCAGCTTTTGGAAGAGAAAGATTTCGCGGGCGTGGTCGCCTGCGGCTTTCCAGGTGGTGGCCAGTTCGCGAATGCCCTCGGCACGGGCGCGACCGTCTTCGACGATGCTGGCGGCGTCGCCCTTGGCGCGGGCCTGGGCCTGCTGGCACGAGGCGGCGGCGGGGGCAATCACATCGGCCTGGAGCTGCTGCTCGACCTGGTTGCGGCGCTCGCGCTGCACGGCCAGCTCGGCCTCGGTGCGGGCGACCTCGGCGGCGATTTCTGACTCGGCTTCAGAAATCGCCGCCTGGCGCTGGCTGAGGGCGTTTTGCAGGCGGCGATCGGCATCAGCGCGGGTGGTCTCTATTTTGGCCTCGATCTGGCGCAGGGAGGTGCGTTTGAGGTTTTCGGAGGCCTGGAGAGCCGACTGGGTTTTGGCCTCGGCCTCAGCAATGCGGGCGTCGCGTAGCAGGTCGGCCCGCTGTTTGCGCCCGATCGAGTTGAGGTAGCCAACATCGTCGGAGATGTTTTGAATTTGCAGGTTGTCAAGAATTAGGCCGAGCTGTGCCAGGTCGTCGTCGGCTTCGTCGAGCAGGTTGCGCACAAAGGCCATCTTGTCTTCGTTCACCTGTTCGGGGGTGAGAGTGGCCAGAACGCCCCGCAGGTTGCCCTCCAGGGTTTCGCGGGCAATTTTCTCGATTTCTTCACGGCTTTTGCCCAGCAGGCGCTCGATCGCATTGTGAATCGCCGGTTCTTCACCCGCAATTTTAATGTTGGCCACGCCGTCGACGTTGAGGGGAATGCCGCCCTTGGAGTAGGCGCTGGCGACCTTCAGCTCGATGATCATGTTGGTGAGTTCCATGCGGAACGTTTTTTCGAGCAGGGGTTTACGAATGCTGCTGCCGCCTTTAACCAGGCGATAGCCGACGCTGTGACCATCGCCGACGGTGCGGCGATCGCCCGAAAAGATCAGTACTTCGCTGGGCTGGCAGATGTAGTAGAGGTTTTTGATGATCAGCAGCAGACTGCCGGTGGCCCCAAACATGACCACCAGTAGGGTAAAAATCAGGCTCATAGGTTCTCCGAAAGCTGTGAAATAGGCGGTACGCTGTCGATGGCTTTGGGCTGAGGCGTCAGGCCCGCCGCTAGGGGAATGCCAAGGATCTCCTCGGACTGGCGCAGAAACTGCTTCACCATTTCGGGGTAGGCGTTGAGTAACGATGCGATCGCCTTGCCGTCGCCGTTGTCGATCACGTTTACCTGCCCCAGGTGCAGCCGACCGGGGATGCGCCCCGCTTCTTTGAGCACCATTTCAAGCTGCTGCACCAAAAAGATCTGGGAGGCATCTACCCCCGTTTCTTGCCACACCTGAACCAGCATTTGGCTGGCCTGGGCCGAGGCCTTGGCGTTTTCTTCGAGGGTGGCGGCGGCCCCTCGGGCCTGAAATTCCTGGGCGCGCTGCTGGGCCTTGGCGGGCAGCACCTGTTCTACCTCCAGACGGGCCTGCTCCAGGTTGGCGCGAATCGCCTGGAGTTCTCGCTGGGCGCGGGCGCGGGCTTCGGCAGCGGCGGCCTGAGTGCGCTCTTCTTCGATGCGGGCCTGCTTTTCGACCTCGGCGGTGATGCGGCGCAGCTCGTTTTCTTTCTCTTGAATCACGGTGCGGGCCTGGGTTTTGGCCACTTCGGCCTCGCGAGCGCTGTCGGCCTCAATTTGCTCGGCTTCGGCGACGGCGTTAGATTCGGCGATCTCGGCATCGCGCACGACGTTGGCAATCTGCCGCCGCCCAATCGAGTTGAGGTAGTCAACATGGTCGGCGACGCTTTGAATTTTGAGGGTGTCGAGCTGCAAACCCAGCTTGACCAGGTCGTTGCGCACGTCGCTAGCGATGCGCTCGGCAAACTGGAGCCGGTCTTCGTTGAGCTGTTCGGGGGTGAGGGTGGCCACCACACCACGCAGGTTGCCCTCCAGGGTTTCCCGCGCCACCCGAGAAATTTCTTCGCGGCCCCGGCCTAAAAAGCGCTCGATCGCATTGCCGACCAGCACCTCATCGCGGGCGATCTTGACGTTGGCGATCGCCTGAATATCCAGCGGCGTCCCCCCCTTCGAGTAGGCGTTGGTGACCTCAATCGGCACCGGCATGGTGGTCAAATCCATAGTTTTGACCGTTTCAAGAATGGGAATGCGGAAGGTGCGGCCTCCATAGATCACCCGGTAGCCCAGGGTCTGACCATCGGCTCGGCGGTACTTGCGCCCCGAGATAATCAAAATTTTGTTGGGATCGCAGATCTGCACTAGGGCGTTAATGCCCCAGATCGCGATCAGCACCGCGAAGATCAGGACGGCGATCGCCCCGCCCCCCAAGGCCCGCCCCCCGCTCTGGGCGATCGTTGGCATGGTCGGCATTGCCTCTGCCAGGGCCACCGTTTCGGTTTGATGAATTCTCGCTGTCATACCTGCGTGCTCCTTGATGTGCCAAAATTTTCGCCGCCATCGCCCTAGGGCAGACACGTGGGTCTACCCCTACGCACCCATCCACCTACACATCCACCCCCTCCGCCGCAGCCACCCACAACTTATCTCGCTCCATGCCTACCACCAGCACCGTTTCACCGACGTGAAACTCGCGCTCTTCCTGGGTAATGGCAAAAAAGCTGATGGTGGAGCCGCCGAGGCTGAGGCTGACTTTACCCCGGCTGTTGGTATCAAAGGGAATTTCCACGGTGGCGATCTGGCCAGTCAGGGTTTCGGGGCGAATCAGGCTGCTGACGGATTGGCGACCGAGCGATCGCAGCACCAGCGCCGCCACCAGCCCGCAAAACAGCCCCATCAGCGCCGCAATTAGCGCCCCCAGCCACCCCGCCAGGTCGGGCTGCACCAGGTTGAGCAGTAGCCCCGCCAGACCAAAGAAGCAGAGGGCAAAAGTCCAAAACCGCAGACTGAGGAAGGGCAGCCACCAGCGATCGCGCAGGGCCGTCAGCGTCTGGTCAATTTGAGTGCCCCCGTCAATGTCGTCAATATTGGCGGACGCTTCGACATCAAAATCAAAATCGGTGTCAATGTCTACGCCATCGAGCCCGCCGACGGCGGCCAGCAAGACAAAAATGCCCCCGACAATAAAACACAGCCCGTAGATCAGCATAGTTTGGCGGCACCTCACGGGGTTGGCCAGGTTCATCCCCGTTGCCAGGGTACTCGCGCCGCCCCAGTCTACGCCCGTGTTCTTCACTCACCTTAATTAGTTGGCCCCTTTGAGGTGTCAGGGGTAGAGAACCCGGTCTCTATCCCTGACACCCCGTTAAGCGGCGGCATGGGCAGTTGTTTTGCCATTCACCGAGCCTGCACCAGGGCGCACCTCAATGGTGCCGAAGTTCATTTTCATGCCGCACATAAACTGGTACTCGCCGGGTGCTGTCGGCGTGAATTCGACCGAGACAGTCTCGCCTTCGGGCAAATCTACCGCAATCCCAAAATCAGGAATCAGCAGTTGGGCATAGCAGCCGCTATGGGTCTCTCGCCGAAAGTCGAGCCGCACGGGCCGCCCCGATTCGACAACAATGCGGTTGGGCTGATAGCCCTTAGTCACCGTCACTGAGGCCGTTTGCATGCCCTCAGGGGTGAGCGTCGCCTCAGCTACCTCTGGCACCAGAACGGGATCGGTCGCGGGTTCCACTGAATGATGGGGCTGATGGTCGATCGGCTCTGCCTTGGCGGTGGCGACAGCAGGGGACAATTCACCGTCCTCAGCGACAACTTCCACCGTGCCGCGAAACATATTCATGCCGCAGGCAAACTCGTAGCGGCCCGGCTGGGTGGGGGTAAACTCGATCGCCGTCGTCTGGTTCACCGGCAGCCCCTGGGCAATGCGAAAGTCAGGGAAGCGCACTTCTTCGAGACAGCTGCTGGGGTCTTTGCGGTAGAAGTTGAGCCGCACCGGCTGCCCCGCCTGCACGACGATATGGTTGGGGTCGTAGCCGCCATCGACGGTGACGGTGACCTCTTGCACGCCGCCCGTGGTGGTAGCCTGGCGCGACTTAGGCTTGCTGAGCAAGAACCACCATAGTTCTAGGCCAATCAGCCCTAGTCCAGCCCCAGTGACCGCTACCTTAGACCAGAGCGGTTGCTCAATGCGTTGGAACTGGCCGGTCGAGGTAGGGGCCATGTCATCGTGGTTCATTTGGGCCGGAGTGCCGGTGGCGAGGCTAAGCGAGATGGTCAGACTGGCGAGGGTGGTGAGGGGAAGGTGCCTAGGTTTCATCGGAAAGCTCCTGGGGGATGGGGGGGAGAGGAGTGGGGGGTGGGGAGTGGGGAAGAGTTTTGAGTTTTAAGTGTTTAGTTTTGAGTTCTCTATGGAGGCTTGTAACTCAAAATTCAAAACTCAAAATTCAAAACTTCCCTCTCTTACTCTTGCAATCTGGGCCGAAAGTTCCGCAATCGCAGCGCGTTCGTCACTACCGACACTGAGCTAAAGGCCATGGCCGCTCCGGCGATGATCGGACTGAGCAGCCAGCCAAAGATGGGGTAGAGAATACCAGCTGCGATCGGGATGCCCGCGACGTTGTAGATGAAGGCGAAGAACAAGTTTTGGCGAATGTTGGCCATGGTGGCGCGGGAGAGCTGAATGGCGGTGACAATGCCGTGCAGGTCGCCGGAGATCAGGGTGATGTCGCTGGCGGCGATCGCCACATCCGTGCCCGTGCCGATCGCCATGCCGACATCCGCTTGAGCGAGGGCTGGGGCGTCGTTGATGCCGTCGCCGACCATGGCGACTACCTTGCCTTCCCGTTGCAGACCTTCGACCTGGGCGGCTTTTTGGTCGGGGCGCACTTCGGCAAAGACGCGGGTAATGCCGACTTCGCGGGCGATCGCCTCGGCGGTGCGGCGGTTGTCGCCGGTCAGCATCACCACCTCTAGGCCCATGCGTTGCAGGGTGGCAATGGCGGCGGCAGAGGAGGGCTTGACTGCATCGGCGATCGCCAAAATCGCCTCGACTGTGCCATCCACCGCCAGCCACACCACCGTGCGGCCCTGGGATTCTAGCTGCTCCCACTGGGTTTGCAGGCGATCGGTGGCAATGCCCAGTTCCGTCATCCAGCGGTGGGTGCCGATCTGCACTCGTTGACCGGCCACAGAACCCTGGACGCCGCTACCGGCCACGGCTTCAAAGCCTTGGGCCTCCTCCAAAGTCACCCCTTGGGCTTGGGCATAGTTGACCACGGCTTCGGCCAGGGGATGCTCAGAGTTGCGTTCCAGCGTTCCTGCCAGTTTCAGCAGGTGCAGCTCGGTAGCGGTGCCGTTGACGGTCAGGTAATCGGTTACGGTCGGCTTGCCCTGGGTAATCGTCCCTGTCTTATCCAGCACGATGGTCTGGATTTTGTGGGCCAGTTCCAGGCTGTCGGCCCCTTTGATCAAAATGCCGTTCTCAGCGCCTTTGCCGGTGCCAACCATGATCGAGGTCGGCGTCGCCAGGCCCAGGGCACAGGGACAGGCAATAATCAGCACGCCCACGGTGGTAATCAGCGCCATCGTCACGTTGCCCATGACGTTATACCAGACGATGAAGGTGAGAATCGCGATCGCCATCACCACCGGCACAAACCACGACGTTACCTGGTCGGCCATTTTCTGAATTGGGGCCTTTGACCCCTGGGCCTGCTGCACCAGCTTGACGATCTGCGCCAAGAACGTATCTTTGCCGACGCGAGTGGCGCGAAACTTAAAGCTGCCGGTTTTATTCAGCGTGGCCCCAATCACCTCGTCGCCCACGGTTTTCTGCACGGGCACGCTTTCGCCCGTCACCATCGCCTCATCCAGGGTCGAGGCCCCGTCGATGATTGCGCCATCGACGGGGATTTTTTCACCGGGGCGCACCAGAATCACGTCGCCCAGCACCACTTCAGCAATGGGAATGTCGAATTCTCGTCCGTCGCGAATCACCCGCGCGGTTTTGGCCTGCAAGCCCATTAGCTTGCGAATCGCTTCTGAAGTCTGCCCCTTGGCCCGGTTCTCCAGCAGGCGACCCAGCAAAATCAGCGCGACAATCACGGCGGCGGCTTCAAAATACACGTCCGGATTCAGCCCCTGGTCGATAAACCACTGGGGATAGACGGTGGGAAACAGCGAGTAGAGAAAGGCGGTGCCGGTGCCTACGGCAACCAACGTATCCATGCTGGCAGAATGGCGCTTGAGGGCTTTCCAGGCGTTGATAAAAAAGGAATTGCCCGCCCAGAACAGCACAGGCGTGGTCAGCACCAGCTGAAACCAGGGGTTGTGCAACCATATGGGGATAAAGGGAATAGGCAGGCCCAGCATCATCGGTAGCGAGCCGATGACCAAAATGCCCCCAACCACCAGGCTAACCCCGGCTTTGCGGGTGAGCTGGCGGTTCTCGGCGGCCCGCTCGCGCCGCTCGGCATCGTCTTCTGGAGCCATCACATCCTTTAGGGGTTGGGCTTTGTAGCCCGCCTCATCCACCGCCGCCTGAATGTAGGTTAGGTTGGTCTGGTGGGGGTCGTAGGTGACGGCGGCCTGCTCGGCACCAAAGTTAACGTTGCAGGCTTCGACACCGGGCACCGCGCGAATCGCCTCTTCGATGTTGCTGGCGCAGGCGGCGCAACTCATGCCTCGTAGCTTAAGAATTTGATTTTCCATAGATTCCCTCCTAACTAGATGGGGTTTGAGATTCTGTAAGGTCGGCTCTAGGCCACGGTGTAGCCTGCGGCAGCGATCGCCTGCTTGATATCGGCTTCAGAGGCTTCGGTGGCAACGGTGACCGCTTTGGTTTTGGGGTCGGCGGCGACCTGGGCTGTGGCATCGACAGCCTGAATCGCTTTGGTCACAGTCTCGACGCAAGCAGAGCAGGCCAGGTTAGGCACGGTGAGGGAAAGGGGCATGGATCAACCTCCAAAATTGCATGGGTCTATCTTGGAGGCTCCAGTGAACTGGAGAGTCAAGGGGGTATTTGTATCAATATTCATGCTTTTGTTGCGAACCTGCCTTACCCGCCAAACCGGGGATCTAAGCTAGAGCTATAGAGGCGATCCGCTACAGTCCGCCACAGAGTAAGAGAGCATCCTAGGACAGGCTTTTGCCTGTGTAAGCAAGAACCCGTCCTGCCATTTCTCCTTATGCTAGGCCGTTTGGCGGGTTGCCGTCGGTGAGGTTTAGCCACCCAAAGGAGGGCTTTCCCATGACCACTAAGCTTGTTTCACTGGCGATCGCGCTTTCAGCCCTGGCCGGTGCCAGTATCGCCACCCTGGCCTTGACCGCGACTCCACTGAAAGCCCAAAACCAGACCGGCTGGTGGCCCATGGGTCGCCACATGATGGGCGATCGCTGGCAAGGCGGCCCAGGTATGGGGCAAGGGGGGGGAGGCATGCCCTGCGTCAACGGCGGTGTGTTTGACCCTGACAAGGTAGAAACTCTGCAAGGTACAGCCACCGAGATAAGTCGCTACGGTGGCCACCAGGGAGTGTTTCTGAACCTGACTACGGCGCAAGAAACGCTGACGGTGCACCTGGGGCCAGATTGGTATCTGGATGATCAGGGTTTTGAGATTGATTTCCATCAGCCCCTAGAGGTAACGGGCTTTCGAAATGACTGGAATGGTCAAGCGGTGCTGATGGCCGCTGAGGTGACCCAGGGCGATCGAATCTTGCAGCTGCGCGATGCCAACGGCTACCCCCTGTGGATGGGGCGAAGACAGCGGCTTCAGTCTCTTGGCAAATTCGGGACAATAACCCGATCGCTAGTACCAATGCAGTAGCGATTGCGGCCCGCCAGTTTGGCTTGGTATAGGGCGGCATCGGCAGCGGCCAGTAGCCCGCTGGGCAAGGTCTCTGAGCGGGGCACACAGCAGGCAATGCCAAAGCTCAAGGTAATGTGGTCAGCCACCGAGGAAAACCCGTGGGGGAGCCGGGCCTGGGTAAACTGGTGCTGAATTCTGGCGGCCACCGCCATGGCCCCCTCCAGCGTAGTTTGGGGCAGCAGCACCACAAATTCTTCGCCACCGTAGCGAGCCAGCACGTCCCCAGGGCGTTGAATGTGTGCCTTTAGCAGGTGGGCCACCTGTTGCAGGCATCGATCGCCAGCCGGGTGGCCATAGTGGTCGTTGTAGGGCTTGAAATAGTCCACATCGCACATAATCAGAGCGAGGGAGGTGGTGGCTCGCTGGGCCCGCACCCACTCATGGGTGAACACCTGATCGAAATGGCGACGATTGGCCACCCGAGTAAGGGCATCGGTGGTGGCAATCCGATTGAGTTCTTCGTTTGCCTGCTGAAGCTCCTGCGTCAACTCTTGGAGCTGCATTTCTACCCGCATCTGGGCATCGATATCCTGAAACGCTCCAAAGATGCGCACGCAGTTCCCGGTGATGAACTCGGCTTGCCCTAGCGATCGCACCCAGCGCAGATTGCCCTTAGCGGTCACTATTTGCAGCTTTTCATCCCACGGCTGCCCCGTGTGGCGGCATTGCTCTACGGCTGCAGTGATGCGCTGGCGATTGATTCCCTCCAGATAAAAGTCAAGAGCCATCGCTAGAGTTGGCTTAAAATCAGCCTCTACTTCATGGATCTCCTGCGTCGTTGGCGTCCAATAGACCATTTCCTGCTGTAAATCGACTTCCCAACCGCCCACGCGGGCGATGGCGCTGGTCTGCTCTAAAAAGATTTTGGTGCGCTGGAGTTCTTCTTCCATGCGCTTGCGCTGGGTGATGTCACGCCCCTCCGGAATCAGCAGCACCACCTGGCCCTGGTCATCCAACACAGGCCGTAGGGAGAAGTCAATAGTGATCAGCTGCTGGTCGGCCCCCTGAATCTGCACCTCATAACGGACGAACTCTCCCTGGCTGGCCGTCGCGATCGCCTGCTTGAGCCGGGACTGGGTCTCAAGGGAAAGCGTCCACCAGCCCGCCTCCCAAAACGGGCGACCCACCACGTCTTCTCGATTAAAGCCACCAAAGGCCAGCGCGGTCTGATTGGCCTCTAGCAGAATGCCTTCTGGGGTTAGCAGGCCAATAAACTGATACATCTGGTCGAAGATCGCCTGGAAGCGCTGCTGGCTCTCACGCAAAGCCTTCTCCGCCATTACCCGACCAGTTACATCCCGCACCATAACCAACGCTTCGTCCCCCTCCAAGGGCACAATCCGCGCTTCTTCGTAGTAGGGTTTGCCATCTACGGTAATGGTGTATTCGTAGATCTGCCGCTCCCCGGTGTCAAGCGCCTGGCGAATAAAGTGCAGCCGCTGATCGGCCAGCAACCTAGGCAGCATCTCGTAAATTGACTGAGGGCGCTGGGGGTCGATATTGCCATAGAGGGTGATCTCGCCACCAGAGATAAAGTCGTAGCGCAGACCGTGGCAATCGATCCGCATCAGCAGATCGGGAATCGCCGCCAGCATGGCCCGCTTCGTGGCCTCACTTTTTTGCAGGGCCAGCGCCGTTTCCTTGCGCTCGGTAATGTCTTGGATATAGCCCAAAAATTTGACTACCGTACCGTCGGCTCCATAGATGATCCGCGTGAATTCATCGATCCACCGGTATTCGCCGCTGGCGTGGCGCAGCCGATATTCTGTGGCGTGGAACGGGGTTTGGGCCGCCACCGCCCCACTCACCTCCACCTGCATCTGGGCAATATCGTCTGGGTGAATGAGCGCGGCAAAGGCCACCCGGCCCTGCACGAGATCGCTCGGTTCGTACCCAAACTGGGCCTGCACGTTTGGCGAGACATACTCTACGGGCCAGTCATCGGTTGGCCCCCAGCGAATCACAACCGTAGGGCCACCGATGAACAGGCTGCGCTCTTCTTCAAACGCTTGCTCCATCTGTTTGCGATCGCTGATGTCCTGCACAATCGCAATATCTGAAATGGCCCGCCCATCGGCATCCCGTAGAATGGACAGCACCAGATTGGTCCACCGCACGCTGCCGTCTTTGTGAAAGTAGCGTTTTTCTAGGGCAACCGAAGCGGCCTCCCTGGCATAGAGCTTAGCCAGGGCCGCCTCAGTTTCTTGGCACTCATCGGGATGGGCGATATCTTGATACCGCAGCTGTAGTAGCTCTGCTTCGCTATAGCCCAACATGTCGCAGTAGGCCTGGTTGGCCTGCAAAAAATGACCATCTAGGGCCGCCTGGTTGATACCCAGGGCCGCCTGCTGAAATATGGCCCGCAGCCGACTTTCACTCAGACGCAGGGCTTCCTCTAGCTGCTTTTGTTCGGTAATGTCGGTGGTAACCCTGTCTAGGCGAGCCGGATTGCCCGCTGAGTCATAAATCACCCGGGAGCGATCGCGCACCCAGCGCAGCTCTCCATCGGCTCGGGTAATGCGGTACTCCAAATCAAACCGATCGCGATCGCGGAGTTGCCCTAAAAATTGCTCAATTTTGGGCTGGTCGGCGGCATGAATTAGACTGCGCCACAGACCAGGGGCCGTGAGAAAAGCCTCCTTAGAATAGCCATAGAGGGTTTCTACCGCAGAATTGACGTAGCGAGTCGCCATCGTTTGTAAATCCAGGGACCAAACCACGCCGTCAATATTGCTCAGAATGCCGTCCAGCAGAGAGTGCTCGTGGTCGAGTCGGGTCTGAACGCCCCGTAACTCCTCGGTGCGTTCTTTGACCTGTTGGGCCAGCACCTGATTGAGATGCTCCCTTAGCGCCTCAGCCTGTTTGCGCTCGGTTATATCCCGCAAAATAGACAGGTGAAGATGGGGAGAGATGTTGGCCGTAGCCGCGTACTCTACAATGCGTTCTTCCCCATTGCCCACCCTTAGGGCAATTTCTCCCTGCATCTGGCCCTGCGCCAAAAACGCCTGCCACTGCTGAGATAGGTTTGCGCCAGAGGGCAGAACACAAAAATCGGCAATGGTGCGGCCAATGATCTGGTCTCGACCACAGTTCAGCAGATTGCATGCAGCAGGGTTGGCCTCAACATACTGGCCCTGATCGTTGGCAATGAGCATGGCATCTAAGGCCATATTGAAGAGGTTATGACCTTGAGAGTCTAAGACCACTCCCCCTGCCCCTCGGCCAGGCTGAGGCAAGGGGCTAAGGTTGATAGGTAACCCATTGGGAGTTAGAGACACAGTAAACCGTGGGACGCAAAACAACAGGGAAACTGGAGCCCCCTATGCGTGCAGGTTTTACCACACCAAGGGCCTAGGAAACGCGGGGCAACAAAAAATTCCTAAGTACAAACGTCATCTCAGAGGTTTAACCACTAATCTAGGGCTGGGGCGACCTTCTGTCTGTATCACTACCGCTATACCAGCAGGGGTCAAACTATTTTTCCCAATTCTGATCGGCAATTCATCCTGCCCAAGCGACTGCGCTGAGATAACCAAACGGGTTTAGAGTGCCGCCGTAGGAGACACCGACGGTCAGATTGCCCCAAAGAACGGTTTCCTGCGGCGGCGGCCAACAAAACAGCCCCCGCCAGCAACATCTGGCAGGGGCTGTTCATTCAACAGGTGAGGAGCTTAGCTAGCGGCGGCACCACTGCGGCTGTAGGTCGCCCAGAAGCTGGGGTGTACCTTGCCCTGGATGTGGTTCCAGTAGTGGGCGGCTTCGGCGGGCAGACCGGCTTCGGTGGCCAGACGGGCCAGCATCGATTGCTGACGCTGCTTCACGGAGCGATGACGGTTCATCATGCTCATGCGGGCTTTGTCTTCGGTGCTCAAGGCGGTTGCTACGGCGGGGGCTGCTGTTGCTGTCGATGCGATCGCAGCGACAGGTGCAACCTCAACCACAGGGGCAACCTCAGGGGTGCCAGACTGGTAAGCCACACCGCGATAGACCAAGTCTAGGGTGGGCTGCTGCACAGCCGCTTTCTTAACGGTGCGGAATCGAATATCTACGCCACGGAACTTGCCAACCTCATCGGTTAGGTTGGATTCCACAACGGGGGGGGTGTAGTCGTAGCTTACGCCGCGATAGGTGAGTTTCATGGGGTCGCCTCCAAAAGATCAAGGGTTTGATCAGAACATTGGGGCGCGTTCCTTCGGGGGCTATTAACCCCTACTTCCGTCTCGCTCTAGTCGGCATCGAAAAGGCGAGATGAACGAATTTCTGATTACTTCTGTATAGTAAGCTACGGTTTTGCCTAATGTCAAGGGAATCTCTATTCGGTATAAGCTTCTACACAATCCCGAATGCCCAGTAAATCAAGCCTTTGGAGTACCCAGCGGCAGCTCAGAGAAAACTTGCCATTTTTGCCCGTCGTGGCGGAGCAAGGTCAGAGTGGACACCTCAAAATCTGCCGAGAAAGGGCGGTGCTCAAACTCCTCCCAGGCCTGGTAAAAGACCTCGGGACTGAGGTCACGAAAGCCCACGGTGACATGGGGCGTAAAGGGCCAAGGGGCGCGACGGTTGGAGCCAGGTTCTCGATAGCCCTCCCGCAGCCCGCAGTGAGTTTCTAGATAGGCGATTAAGGCAGGTTGAACGGCCATCACCGCTGCCGTCTGGCGCACATCGACATAAATCACTCGCGGCGGAAACGCGCTAAACCCTTCTAGAACAACAGGAATAGGCCGCTGCTGACGGGCAAATCTATGCAGGTGGCACTGTAGCTCATCCAGCCGATCTAGATGCCACACAAAAGGTGGCTGTAGGGTGATGTGAGGCGGAGATCTAAGAGCGGCCCTGCTGCCAAAGCGCTGCTCAATTTCTTGCTTGATGGCGGTGATGGCGTCCTGCACCGGCTGGGGCGGCAGTAGGGCCACAAAAAATCTAGCCGACTCTGGCGATGGACTGGCCATAGGCAAACCTTAGCGATGGGAGTTTGAGCTAAGGCCAGCGATCGCGATCCCTTTCATAAAACGACAACCGGGCGTAACCCATAAAGGTGGAATCCACCGTTTCGCCCACCGGGTAAGCCGTCGCCCCAAACAGGTAAACCCCGCCAAAACGAGGATTCCGCACGGGCCGCAGGGCCAAGGTGATCGGGACCCCAGGTTCAGCGGGTGGGTCAAAGGAAATCGTCAATTCGCGGGCGTCCTGGTCTTGGGTGAGTTCGCCGAGGGGCAAACGTACCCGACCCTCCGAGGTATTGGCAAAGGCTTCGGTGGCCTCTAGCCGATAGCGAAAAATTGGGTCATACCCTTCATTCAGGCGAATCACCACCCGGTCGAGGGATTCAACCGCCGCCTCAGGAAAATCAAAGGTGAGGTAGTAGGTGACGTTGCTTTCGCTGACCAGATTGCGGGTGGCGTAGCTTTCGGTCAGGCGCGGCGGGTACGAAAAACCAACGGTGCCATCAGAATACTGAATGGCCGGGGCGGAGGCTGGCGCTAAAAATCCCCAGGTAGACCCTAGGGTTAGTAGACCGGCACCGGCCAGCGCAACGCCTCGTCTCAAAGATGACCAACGTGGGGATGGGAACATGGCGCAATTACTGAGGCTGATACCTCAAGTCTAGCGCCGTCCGCCCAAGAATTTGGGCCGAGCATCTAGGTCGAGAATTTGGGAACTCGCTAGTTATCAAACAGGTTGAGCTGAAGCTCTGGTTTTACCCGCATCACCACCAGGGTCATGTCGTCGTCGTTGCTGCGATCGCCGCCAATAAAGCGATCGAGCAGGTCAAAGGTGTAGTCTAAAATCGCCTCGGCTGACGTGCAGTTGCGGCAGGCCCACTGGAGTGCCCGCTCCAGGTTCTCTTCCTCAAAGCGCTCACCGCGAGGGTTGGCCGCCTCGGTAAACCCATCGGTGTAAAACACCACCGTGTCGCCCGGCTGAAGCTCCACCTCGGCCTCGCAGTACTCGGTGTTCATATCTAGCCCCAGCAGCATGCCAGGAGTATCAAGTCGGGTGATGGTGTTAGTGGCGGCCTGCCACAGCAGTGGCGGATTGTGGGCGGCGTTGCCGTAGGCTAGGCGACGAGTTTTAGGGTTGTACTCGGCATAAAACAGCGTCACAAAGCGGTTCGAGCTTTCGAGATCGCTGTGCATGACGAAGTTTAAGTCTTGCAAAATGCGGGCCGGGGAGTGGCCGTTGAGCACCTCCGTTCGCAGCATGCCCCGCATCATGGTCATGATTAGCCCGGCGGGCACCCCTTTGCCCATCACATCCCCAATAGCAAAGCTCCATGGAGCCGCCGCCGTCTGCTGGGAGCCGGTCTGGCGCAGCTGGTCAAAGGTGGTAGGGATAAAGTCGTAGTAGTCACCACCCACCTTGTGAGCGGTGCGGCACTTCGCTGCCAAATCCATCCCTTTGATAGCAGGGCACTCGCGGGGCAACAGTTGCAGCTGAATTTCGGCACCAATTTCGAGTTCGCGATCGAGGCGCTCTTTTTTGCGCACCGCCGCCGTCAACTCGTTGTTTTCGATCGCCACCGAGGTCTGGTCAGCCACCAGTCGCACCAGCTTCTGACGGGTCTCCGTCCAGGCGTAGTCGGGGTCGCGGCTAAACACGTAGAGCCTTCCCCGCTCCACGTTTTGCACAATAATGGCGGTGCCAAACAGCTGAAACTCGTCGCCCAGGTAGCGGTTAACCTGGCGATCGAGGGCCAGCATGGCGTTGCGCGCCATCGACATCATGCTGCTCTCGGGGGCAGCTTTGAAGCTGGCGGTCACTTGACGGGTAGCCGCTTCCAGGGCCGATCGCACATTCTGGCATTGGTCTTCGCTCTGGCAGTGCAGTCGCTCTAGGCGAACCTGCCCATCGGCTCGGAATAGCACCAGAGCACCGCCGCTGGCGTCGGTTACCCGGCTGGCAATCATTGGAATCAGCTCAAGGAACTGATTCAGGTTGTTGAGGCTGCGGAGGGCGAACCCCAGCGAACTGAGCAAATCTTGAATTTTGTACTGCTCACGCTGCAGCCGAGCCACCAGTTCCTTGAGGGCAAACACAGGTGGGGTATCGGGTAGAGCGCTACTGCTAGCGCTTTCAAAGGAGGATGATGGCCCGGATGGCATGGGAAAAGCTGTCATGGACGACCTGTGCACAATGCTCTCGTGAGACTTAGCGAGCGAAACGACCAACTAAATATAGGAGCTAACTGAAAATTTGGCGCACATCTTTGGGCTTGAGCGTAGAAAATCCCTATTTTTGGCGATATACAGCAACTTTTGCCAAGGCGATCCCGATGAGCAGCAACCGGGGATAGCCCATAGTAGCGCACAAATTGAAGGCCAAGGATAGCATTCCCGAACGGACTTCACTACCTCTGCGGGAGGAGATAATCTGTGAGGCGTGGGAGATAAGTCCGCAGATTTTATTCGTGGCTGGGGCGCGATCGCCACCACCCCCGGCAAAGCGCCAAAGCCTCCTCCTGGCTAAGGCAGACCACCGGGTAATCGAGCTGGGGCCGATTCAAAATAAACAGAGCAATATCTAGCTGTTCAGCCGCCGCCCGCTTGGTATCTTCTCCCCCAGGAGCGCCAGAGGCTTTGGTAATGACCTGAGTGATACCCCACTGCTGCCAGAGGGCGCGTTCTAGCTCGGCAGCAATGGGAGGACGTAGGGCGATCAGACGATCGGGGGTAAAGCCTGCGGCTAAGGCAGCGTCCAGCGCTACCAGCGAGGGCAAGATGCGGGCGAACAGGGTAGCCTGAGTCTGCCAGGGGGTGAAATGGTGCAGCCAGCGATAGCCGAGGGTGAGCAATGTGCGCTGTTCTAGCAGAATCTCAGGGGTGAGCACTACCTGGAGGTCATCTATATAGTGAATGCGCCCGTTAGAAGAGGCTTTTTCTAGAGCAGGACGTTCGTAGCGCCAGTATGGGAGGTTGAGGATCTGGGCAGCGGCGATCGCCCCCTGTGAAATCTCCACCGCAAACGGATGCGACACATCTAGCACCGCCCCAATGTGCTGAGCCCGCATAAACTCCCCCAGCAATGCTTCATCCAGTCCCCCAACTAGAACCTTTAGATAAGTACTCTCTTTATAGGCATGCCGCGCAGCTGCCGTGGTCACCGTGACCAAACAGGGAATTTGCTCCGCTGCCAAGGCAGCGGCCAACTCCACCGCCTCCCCCGTTCCCCCAATCACCCATAGGACTGTCCCCCGATTGTCCACAAATTCCCCTCAATCTCGTGTGTTTCTTCCAAGACGCAAAAATGCGTCTCTCCATCCCCTCAACTCAAAAAACTTGTGGCAAACTCATGGGTCTGTCCCTACACTCTGCTACCCTTTCCCTCATGATCTGCCTAGCCCGGCCATGAACCAACTGCTGCTGCTTCCTATTGTCGCGTTTGCCAAGCTGCTGACCCTAGCCCTACGGGTGTCGGGGCGGGGGTCGGGTACCGCGCTGCCAGGCTACCTAGTCGGACGCTACTTCCCCTTTGTGCTAGAGGCCTTAGTCAGCCAAATTCCAGTCGTGGTGGCCATTACTGGCACCAACGGCAAAACCACCAGCCAGACCATGCTCAGCGCCGTGTTTGACCAAGTGCCGAGGGCCAAGGTACTGCGCAACAAGGCCGGGGCCAACCTCAGCCAGGGCATTTTGTCAGAACTCCTTAAGCAGAGCAACGCCGTTGGCCGCCTAGATTTCACCCATGCGGTGCTCGAAGTCGAAGAGGCCACCCTGCCCCGCATCGCCAGGTTGCTCAAACCCAATATTATTGCCGTTACCAACCTCTATCGCGACCAGCTCGATGCCTACGGCGAAATCGATCGCACCGAAAAGCTGATTCGCGACGGCATCGCCCAGTGCCCCACCGCCGCCGTAGTCGTCAATGGCGACGATCCCCGCACCGCTCGCCTTACCCAGGGGATGGGAAACGCCACCTACTATATGTCTCTCGCCCCAGAGTACGCCAAATTTCTGCCCTACGAGGGCCAGCTCAACCGTCGCGACCCCAGCAGTCAGGGGCTAGAGGCAACCAATATCCACATCAACGAAGACCTAACCACCGATTTCTCAGTTCAAGGGCATATTAATGATGAGAGGGTGAACCTGCCCCAGGCCAAGACGGTATCGCCAGGGTTCTTTCATGTGTACAATGCCCTGACTGCGATCGCGATCGCTAACCTCCTAGGTATAGACGGAGCCACTGCGATCGCCGGGCTCAAAACCTTCAAACCAGCCTTTGGTCGGGGCGAAATCCTCACCCGCCAGCAGGGCGATAAACAGGTCAACTATCGCCTGCTGCTGGTAAAAAATCCTGCCAGCTTTAGCCTCAGCCTAGAGCTGCTGCGCAATATTCCCGCCCTTAAGCTCATTCTCGCTATCAACGACAACACCGCCGACGGCAAAGACGTCTCTTGGCTGTGGGATAGCGAACTCGAACGGCTCAACCATGCCGATATTGACTGGATTCTCTGTACAGGCATTCGCGCCAAAGATATGGCAGTGCGGCTCAAATATGCCTTGGATATCTCCCACAGTCCTATCCCCACCGACGAATCAATCCGCCAGGCGATCGATTTATCTTTTGACAAAGCCAATACCGGAGACACAGTCTTTGTTCTGCCCACCTACACCGCCATGCTCGAATTTCGCAAGCTCATGGGCAAAACATTGGATGTGGTCTAACGCTCTCCAACCCATCCTCTAGGGCAGACACCTGGGTCTGTCCCTACCCATCCACCCCCTACCTATCCACCATGCCCTACGCCCTAACCATTACCCACCTCTACCCCGACCACCTCAACCTCTATGGCGACACCGGCAATCTCATCGTGCTGCGCCGCCGCTGCCAGTGGATGGGCATTGACTGCACGGTGAAAGCCCTGACAATGGGAGAGATGGCTCAAAGCGGCCAGACCGATCTTTACTTCATGGGTGGTGGCCAAGACACTGACCAAGCGGCAGTAGTCAACGACTTCCACCAGCTCAAGTACGAGGCTATTCGAGCCGATACCGAAGCAGGGGTACTGTTCCTGGGAGTTTGCGGAGGCTACCAGCTGATGGGCAACACCTTTCTCATGGGCAGTGGTGAAGAGACTCAGGGTTTGGGCATTATCAACGTCAACACCCGCGCACCGGGCACCGACGTCAAGCAGCGGTGCATCGGCAACCTAATTGTCGAAATCACCCCTGCCACCTACGCCGAGATGCAGACAATGTACGCGGCTCCCCGAGCCATTCCTCGAACCCTGGTGGGGTTTGAAAACCACTCAGGGCAAACCTACCTAGGCGATCGCGTAGAGCCCCTAGCTAAAACCATCGCCGGGTTTGGCAACAATGCCACCGCCGAGTATGAGGGTGCGCGCTACAAAAACGTGTTCGGCAGCTATATGCACGGGTCGCTGCTGCCCAAAAATCCGCATTTTGCCGACTATCTGATTGGGTTAGCCCTACGCCGCAAGTATGCCGACACCAGCCTCACCCTTCCCACTCTGGCTGACACCGAGGAATTTGCTGCCCACGAGTCTGTTATTCATCGCTATGGCTAAGCCTGAGCTATGAAGGCAATCCCCAAGGTGCTGGTAGGCCCACGAAAAAGTCCGTGGCTGGCGGTCAATCTGTCGGCGGCACTTCCTGGCGTGGGGCAAATTTACGATGGTGCGATCGCCCGTGGTCTGTCCATCGCCGCAGCTCACCTGGGGCTCATCGCCTTTATCTTCTGGTCGATCTTTGCCCCTAGGGGTAACACTCTGCGAGGGCTAATGGCCCTTATCCCACTGCTTAGTCTATATATATTCAATTTGTGGGATAGCCACCATGTTGCGAAGCAGGGCGTAACCCTCGACGAGTTTAGCCCGCTGCGCTACCAATCCAGCGATCCTTGGTATCCAGTATTTCTTTCCCAGATATTGCCGGGGCTAGGGCACCTCTTTTTGCAAAAGGCCACCATTGCGGGTGTACTGCTGATCTTGGGCATCCTCACCGCTTACCTAGCCAACTTCAATCCGATGCTGTTGCCAATTCCGCCCATTATCTGGGCAGTGGCCTGTGGGCTGGCCTACCGCTCAGCTCCGGCCCGGCGGCGGCAGTGGCGGCTATTGGCGGGCCTCCTAGTGGCAGTAATGGCCACTAGGTTGGCGGTCAGTTCCATACCCTTTGTGGTTTATAACCAGGTAGTGCAGTGCATTGTGCCCAGCGAGTCAATGCTGCCTACGCTGGAGGTGCGCGATCGCATCTTCGTCCGCCCGCGCCCGTTAACGCATCTCTTAGCAGCAGGCGACATCATTGTCTTTTCCAATCCAGAGCGCACTCCAATCGAACAAGCTGGAGAACTCAAGAATCTGATGGTGAAGCGAGTCATCGCCCTAGCCGGCCAGCAGGTAGAAATACGCAGCGGCCAGGTGTGGCTAGATGGCATCCGCCTAGTCGAGTCCCCGTTGAGCGAGCCTATCCAATACCAGTGGGGGCCGCAAACAGTGCCCACTGACCACCTGTTTGTCCTTGGAGACAATCGCAACAACAGTCGAGATTCCCACGTGTGGGGATTCTTGCCCCGAGCTCACGTAGTGGGCAATGCCTACAAAATCTACTGGCCACCCCAGCGGGTACAGCCCTTGCCCTAGCTAGGGCTATTCCACAGACGCTGTTCGTTCACAATAAATTTATTTTTTTAATTTTCTACTTTTCTAGAGTTAGCCCAAACTCCCAGTAGGGTACTTTAAGGCTGATCTAACCCGAAAAGGTTAGATTTGAATAGCTCCAACTATATTTATGGGGTTTTCACACGCTGACGATTTGACTTCACCGACTGCTCATAATGATAGTCCGGGTCAGGGCTAAGCTAGCCACTAGGCGAATCTAAGGCAAGCGTAATCATCTTCATCGTCACTATAGAGAAAGGCCTAGGTCATACTCAAGCATGCTGATTCCATCCTGGCAGCGCTTCCACTAGTCCTAAAAGTGCACAACTTCATGATCAAGTTAAAAACTTGTTAATGCCACTGAAGATAGCAGGTAGAGTGTAAAGGCCTGACGTAAGCTACGGTAAGAATACTTAAACCAGAGATTCGCTTGGCTCCAGCTTAATTCTCTAGCCCTAGGCAAATAGAATTTTCTACGAAAAATGAGGATATTGACTTGACATAGCAGTATTTCTATAGACTGCAACGAGTTAGACCATAATTCAGCTTCCGTAAGCTGAGCGCATCGGATCAAAGACCAGAACTTCCTAGTTTTATCAATTTCTAGAGGGTTTATGAAAGCAGTTATATTAGCTGGTGGTTTAGGTACTCGTCTAAGTGAAGAGACTAGCATCAAGCCTAAACCCATGGTTGAGGTTGGGGGCTATCCCATCCTCTGGCACATCATGAAAATTTATGCTGCCCACGGTATTAACGATTTCATCGTTTGCTGTGGCTACAAAGGCTATGTCATCAAAGAGTATTTTGCCAACTACTTTTTGCACATGTCAGATGTAACCTTTGACCTGCGCTACAACCAAATGAATATCCATAATGGCAAAGCTGAGCCATGGAAAGTTACGCTAATCGATACTGGCGCATCAACACTAACTGGTGGACGTCTCAAGCGGGTAAGAGAATATATCGGGCCTGAGCCCTTTTGTTTCACCTATGGAGACGGGGTTAGCGATGTAAACGTCACCGAACTCATCAAGTTCCACGAGGCGCAGGGTACCCTGGCTACGCTTACCGCAGTCAAGCCACCTGGTCGATTTGGGGCGATCGCATTACATGAAGGGCAAACCACGATCGCATCCTTTGCTGAAAAAGCCGATGGCGATGAAGCCTATGTTAACGGTGGCTATTTTGTCTTAGACCCCCAAGTTATCGACTTTATCCCGGATGAAGACGTCATGTGGGAGCATGAGCCCCTAACTAAGCTGGCTGAGATGGGTCAATTGTCAGCCTATCGGCACGATGGATTCTGGCAACCTATGGATACTCTTCGAGACAAAAATAATCTTGAAGGATTATGGAAATCTGGAGAAGCCCCCTGGAAAGTTTGGTAATTCAAGCCTTGCGTTCCAAAACAGCCTGTATAACTGCGAACTAGAGCAAACATAATGTCCAATACCTACGACTACGCCATTATTGGCGGTGGCATTGTGGGCCTGGCTACAGCCATGAAGCTGAGCCAAATGCTCCCCAGCGCCAAAATTACCGTCATCGAAAAAGAATCCTCTTGGGCCTATCACCAAACAGGTAACAACAGCGGAGTCATTCACTCCGGCATCTACTACAAACCCGGCAGCTTCAAAGCAAAATTTAGCCGGGCAGGCTGTCAGTCAATGGTAGACTTTTGCCGCCAGCATGACATTCCCTATGACGTCTGCGGCAAGGTCATCGTTGCAACCCAAGAAAAAGAACTACCACTCCTAGAGAATCTCTTCCAGCGCGGTCTTCAAAACGAAATTCCCGTTACCAAGATTACGCCTGAGCAAGTTAAGGAGGTCGAACCTTACGTCAACTGCATTGCTGCTGTCAAGGTAGATTCGACCGGCATCGTTAATTACAAAGCGGTTTGCCAAAAATACATTGAGATTATTCAAGAGTTCGACAACGATCTCCGCTTGAATACTAAAGTGTTAGGCATCTCTCTAGAGCCACAAAACGTGGTTCTAGAAACCAACAAAGGCACCATAAAAGCGAAGTTTTTAATTAACTGCGCGGGGCTATTCTCAGATCGAGTAGCTCAAATGGCTAACCTCAAGCCATCAGCAAAGATCGTGCCTTTTCGCGGTGAGTACTACGAGCTAGTGCCCGAGAAAAGACATATGGTCAATACCTTGATCTATCCGGTACCCAACCCCAGCTTCCCCTTCCTTGGGGTGCACTTCACCAAAATGATCGATGGTAGCGTTCACGCTGGGCCCAACGCTGTCCTAAGCATGAAGCGAGAAGGCTACAAAAAGACTGATTTCGATCTGAAAGACTTTGCTGAAGTGATGGCTTATCCAGGCTTCTGGAAGCTGGCCTCAAAGCATGCGGATGAAGGTGTCCGTGAAATCGTTCGCTCCTTCAGCAAAGCGGCCTTCGTCAAAAGCCTGCAACGCCTCATTCCAGAGGTTCGCAGTGAAGACGTCGTTCCTACCCATGCCGGGGTACGGGCTCAAGCCCTAATGAACAACGGCAGTTTGGTTGATGACTTCCTTATCGTCAACGGGGAGCGGTCAATTCATGTCTTGAACGCGCCGTCCCCAGCAGCCACATCCTCTCTGGAAATCGGTAAAGAGGTCGCCTCCCAAGTGGTTAATGCCACGGCTCCGACCTCTGTTGCACTCTAGTCACACTCAAACAGGAATTCACTCATGAAAGTATTAGTTACTGGTACAGAAGGCTATCTCGGCTGTTTGCTAGCTCCGTTACTCTTGCAAAAAGGCCATGACGTTGTTGGAGTCGATACCGGCTTTTACAAAGCAGGGTGGCTTTACAACGGCATCAACTCGTCGGCTAAAACCCTAAACAAAGATATTCGCAACATTGAGGCTGCCGATCTTGAGGGTGTAGAAGCCATTGTTCACATGGCTGAGCTCTCTAACGATCCCCTAGGCAAGCTCGCCCCCACCATCACCTATGACATCAACCACAAAGGGTCTGTACGCCTAGCAGAATTAGCCAAGGCCGCTGGGGTGCGTCGATTTGTCTATATGTCATCCTGTAGCGTTTACGGCGTTGCTGAAGGTGATGACTACGTTACCGAGGAGTCTGAGGTCAATCCTCAAACCGCCTACGCTAAATGCAAAACTCTTGTTGAGCAAGATCTGAAGCCGATGGCGGACGATGACTTCTCTCCCACCTTCATGCGGAACGCCACCGCCTATGGGGCATCTCCCCGCATGCGCTTTGATATTGTGCTCAACAACCTCTCGGGGTTAGCCTGGACAACCAAAGAAATTCGCATGACCAGCGACGGTACTCCATGGCGACCTCTGGTGCACGGTTTAGATATTGCTAAGTCAATTATCTGTGCTCTCGAAGCTCCCCGCGATATTGTCCACAACCAAGTTTTCAACGTTGGCGACACCAACCACAACTACCAGGTGCGCGAAATTGCCACGATCGTTGCAGAGACTTTCCCTGAATGTCAGCTGAGCTTTGGCAAGCCTGACACAGACAATCGCAGCTATCGCGTATCCTTCGACAAAATCAACAGCGTACTGCCCGGATTTAAGTGCGACTGGGATGCCAGACGCGGTGCGGAGCAACTTTTAAAGGTGTTCCAGCAAATTGATATGACCGAAGAGATGTTTACCTCTCGCGGGTTCACCCGTCTCAAGCAGCTGGAGTATCTCATTCGTACCCAGCAAATCGATAAAGATTTCTTCTGGAGCTAGCCATGATTTTTGAAGCAACTAATCTTAAAGATGCTTTTGTCATCGATCTCGAAATTCGCAGCGACGACCGAGGCGGCTTTGCTCGTACTTTTTGCGCCAAAGAGTTTGAAGAGCATGGGTTAAAGCCTATGGTTGCCCAGTGCAACATGTCTTTTAACTATAAAAAAGGCACTCTGCGCGGCATGCATTACCAGCTGGCCCCAGCCGCCGAGACTAAGCTGGTGCGCTGCACTCGCGGCGCTATCTACGATGTCATCATCGATATTCGACCTGATTCTCCGACTTACATGCAGCACTTTGGCATTGAGCTAAGTGCTGACAACCGTAAGGCACTGTACGTACCCGAGCTGTTTGCCCACGGCTACCAGGCACTGACCGACGATGCCGAAGTGATCTACCAAGTAGGTGAGTTTTACTCGCCTGGTTACGAGCAGGGCATTCGTTATGATGACCCCACCTTTGGCATTGAATGGCCGATTCCCGTGACGGTTATTTCTGAAAAAGATGCTAAGTGGCCTCCCTTTAAGGGCTAGGTAACTCTCTGCCAGTTCTTTTACTGAGAGCAACCCTCAATAAAAGAACTGGCCTTTATTCCGCTATTTCAACCTGATCTATCGCTTAGGTTTAAACACCATGTTTATTGTTGATACGGCGTTAAAAGCCAGACAGGAAGCCGGCAACCCAGTTCGAGTGGGGATGATCGGCGCAGGGTTTATGGGGCGCGGGGTCGCGAACCAAATGATTAACTCTGTGCCGGGTATGGAGCTGGTGGCGATCTCAAATCGCAATGTAGATACCGCCAAGCGGGCTTATCAAGAAGCAGGCGTCGAGAATATTAACGTCGTCTCCACTGTGACTGACTTAGAAGACAGTATTGCGACGGGCGGCTATGCCGTTACCGATGACCCGATGCTGCTGTGTCGAGCAGAGGGGATCGATGCTCTGATTGAGGTCACTGGTGCGGTAGAGTTTGGTGCCCATGTGGTGATGGAGGCGATCGCCCACAAGAAGCACGTCGTGCTCATGAACGCTGAGCTAGATGGCACCATCGGCCCCATTCTCAAGACCTACGCAGACAAAGCTGGGGTGATTTTGTCAGCCTGTGACGGCGACCAGCCTGGGGTTGAAATGAACCTCTACCGCTTTGTTAAGAGCATTGGCCTTACCCCACTGGTGTGCGGCAACATCAAGGGCCTGCAAGACCCCTACCGTAACCCCACTACTCAAAAGGGATTTGCTGAACAGTGGGGGCAGAACGTAAACATGGTAACCAGCTTTGCCGATGGTACTAAAGTCTCTTTTGAGCAGGCCATTGTGGCTAATGCTACCGGTATGACTGTCGCTAAGCGCGGCATGCTGGGCCATGACTTTAGGCTCCATCAGGATGAGCTGGTGAAGCAGTACGGTCTCAACTACACCGGCCACATTGATGACTTGACCAAGCTATACGATGTTGACCAGCTCAAGGAGCTAGGCGGTATTGTTGACTATGTTGTGGCAGTCAAGCCAGGACCGGGGGTCTACGTATTTGGCACCCACGATGATCCCAAACAGCGCCATTATCTAAACCTCTACAAGCTGGGCGAGGGGCCTCTATATAGCTTCTACACCCCCTACCACCTGTGCCACTTTGAAGTGCCACTGTCGGTCGCTCGCGTTGTGTTGTTTGGCGACGCCGTTATGACCCCTATTGCTGGTCAGAAGGTCGATGTGGTGACCACCGCAAAAATCGACCTGAAAGCTGGCGAAACCATCGACTGCATTGGCGGCTTTATGACCTACGGCGAGTGCGAAACCGCTGAAATTACCGCGGCGGAAAACTTGCTGCCGGTGGGGCTAGCTGAGGGCTGTAGGCTAAAGCGGGATGTTGCTAAGGATCAGACGTTAACCTACGACGATGTTGAACTTCCCCCTGGGCGTCTGTGCGACAAGCTGCGGGCTGAGCAAAACGCTATGTTTGCTCCACAAAAATCCCTGGTAGGGGTAGCGTAGCTAGAGCAATTTCCTACTGCTCAACAGGCTTAATGCAAGAGGGAAAGTCCACTGTGGGCTTTCCCCTTTTTTATGTTCTTGCTAAAAGCATCCGTGATTGAGAAGCAAAGTAGGGGAACAGCACGTTTGCTTGGCCTAAGGGCTGGCACTAGCGTAGTTAAGCAAATAAACCTGTCATGGCTAGCCCATCCCTTGTCGCTAGCTATAGCGAGTCAAGCTGACGCGATAGCGCTCTTTTTTAGTAACGGCGATTTCACCAATTTCAAGCCTTCCCTTGCCGCGAATTGCGATTAAGTCTCCAGTGGTCAGGGTGTAGCTGGCTTGGGTGACCGGCTTCCAGTTCACGCGCACATCGCCGCTGTTGATCAAGTCGGCCATTTTGCTGCGCGACATGCCGAACCCAGCAGAGGCGATCGCATCGAGCCTGAGGGAGGCCTCAACAGTGGTTAGGTCTTTTTTCTGAGGCGCACGCACCCGTAGCTGATCCCACTCTAGCGGCTGGGTCTTTACGGGTACGGAGCGCACTTGAGTAAGCGATTGGATGAGAAATTCTGCCAGTTCGGGCACAATGATCGCCTGCGCCCCACGCTCGCCTAGCACGATGATGTCGCCCACTTTGTCACGGTGGAGACCGGTGCCGAGCAGGGCCCCCAAAAAGTCGCCGTGGCTAGCGGGGTCGAACATGAAGTTTCCCCCTACTGTCAGGAGCGATAGGGGGATTTGGCTCTGATCGAGGGGGATATCGGATCGGGCGATCGCCAGCCGCTGACGCTCAGCCTGGGGGTAGCCACCCCAGACCAGGCTGTGAAGATCAGTTAAGCGCTGAAGCAGCGCTTTGGCCTCGATCTGATCTGGGGGTGACAAAAAATCGGTGACGACAACGTCCCAGGTTTTAATGGCCTGCTCGGCCTGATCTAGGATGCGGGCTAGGCAGTCGCGATTTTCTGTGGATCTGAGCAGATCATCCTTAGGCAGCATGGGCGAAGGTGGAGAAGGGTAGGTCTGCCCCGCTCCAGAGTTTGATTTCATGGAGCAGGGCTTTTTCTGACTCTACCTTACCGTCAGGGGTGGGGGCTAACCCCTAGGGAATAGCTAGAGCTACGCAGCACGGAGAGTGGCCTAAGGGGATCTCCAACGACGCGGTTGGTTGCTGGAGGTTAGTTTGCGATCGCCTCAATCACCTCCTTCCGCTTGGCATAGATGCTCTTGAGGTGGCGCTTCACAGTATTGACGGTAATGTAAAGCTCCTGGGCGATTTCGTCGTAGGTGCGATTGGCGCGGCGCAATACCCACACCGCGCGCTCACGGGGAGTAAGGTTGTACTGGATCGCCTCAAGCATGGCGGAGGCGTGGGCTGAGCGGGTTTTATTTTCTAGGGAAACCAGCAAATAGGATTGGGCCGTGGCGGGCAGATCGAGCCACTGGATGCGGGCTCGAATTTGGTGGCCAGAGCGCGCTGTCAGCTCCTGGGTGAGAACCATTAGGGTATCGGGATAAAACTCACGGCTTTCTAACAGGTGCACGCACATGGCTTTGAGATTGGCGGGTAGAGGGCTGGTGCTATTGCCGTCGCTGAGGTCGCGGCAGAGAATTCTACCCTTCTGATTACTGTGTACACAGGTGCCGTCTTCGGTCAGCACTAAAATGCCGTCAACAAAGCCTTCGAGCACGGCGCTAAGCAGGGGTAGATTGGCGTTGTTCTCCTGGGTCGGTTCGGGGGCAATAAAACGAGAGTTAGAGAGGGTGGTGGATGAACTCATAGTGACCATGGGGCTACCTGGTTGAAAACACAACAGAGTTAAAGGAGTCATCCGGAAACACAGCTTGTTAATTTGCGCTTGACTATTTGCGATAGGGAGAACCTCAACTCAAAGGAGGAGATCTCCGCACACAGAGGACAGTTTTCTAAGTGGTTTCTACAGGGTTGCGGCGGCAGCGGTGGCCACTGACGGCGACAAAGCGCCTTGAACTGACAGATTCTTCACGTTCATGAAGCTCCAGTCTGGAAAGTTTGGCGATTTTTTACGTAAATTTACTGATATCCCTTTTTTGGAATAAGTTTTTTGGATCCAGAAATTCATTATTTCTTGACAAGAGTTAACAAATATCGGTTTAGGAGTTGAAAAAGTGAGCCCTTGTCTATACTCTTATGGGCGTCCTATCGGAGCAAAGGCCTTTGCAGCAAGCCATGATACGGGCCAACTTACGACGGTTGTGGCATTTACGAGGGAATTTGATCGCCGCTGCGATCGCATTCCCACTCCTCTATCCCACCCTGCATCCGAGCGCGGGTTACGCTCAGAATGCACCGCCCGCAGCGGCAGAGGCTGCCCTCAACCAGGGGTTGGCCCTTGTCCAGCAGGGGCAAATCGACGGTGCTCTGGCTCAGTTTCAGCAGGCCGCAACCCTCGACCCCACCCTGGCCGCTGCTCACTACAACATTGGTCTAGCCCTGCGCCAAAAGGGTGAACTTCAGGAAGCCGCCTCCGCCTTCTGGGCAGCGATTCGAGCCGATCCGCAGTTTGCTTTGGCCTACGCCAATCTGGGCGGTGCCCTCATTGAGGGCAACAACCTCGACCAGGCCGAACAGTATTTGCAGCGGGCGATCGCGATTCAGCCCGATTTAGGCAATGCCCACTACAACTTAGGCCTCGTCTATCAATCCCAAGGGCGCTTTCCTGAGGCCCTAGCTGCCTTTGAACAGGCCGGACAGTTCAGCCCCAATGCTCCTGAGTCTTTTTTGCAGCGGGGCATCATTTACCTGCAAACGGAGCACAATGCCGAAGCCGAGGCTGTGCTGCTGCAGGCTCTCGCTCTTCAGCCCCGCTATGCCCAAGCCCACTACAATCTAGGGATTGCCCGGTTTAACCAGGGCCAAACCGAAACTGCCCTCAACTCGTTTCGCACAGCGACTCACATTAACGGTGGCTATGCCGATGCCTACTACAGCGCAGGACTAGCATTCATCCAACTCGGTCGTTTTGATGAAGCCCGTACCGTGCTGGAGTACGCCAAGAACCTCTACATCACCATGGGTAACCCGACCTGGGCAGCTAAAGCCCAAAGTCATTTGGGTCAGCTTCCAGCAAACTGACAGATTTGAAGGCGATTCCAATTAGGAATTGACTCCAAATTTTTCGACCTCAGCTGGGAATTCGGCACAGCGCTAAATTGAGCGATGAACAGGCAGGATAGGCTCGATTTCTGATGCCTCACTGACATCGAGCAACCAAAGTCCTCTGCAATCTGGCCCTTTGACGCCTAACGAAACTTGAGCTTGCGAGAGGCGTAGAGGCACATTTTTAGCAAAATCAGCCCTTCTCTGACGTGGGCGATGTTTGAGCTGCCGTAGGTGCGGGGCTGGTAGCGAATCGGCACTTCTACAATGTGAAGATTAAGTTTGGCAGCCCCAAACAGCAGGTCAAAATCCCCAAAGGGGTCGAAGTCGCCAAAGTAGCTGCGCCCGGCGGCAATGCGCTGATAGTCGCGCCGCCACAGCACCTTAGTGCCGCAGAGGGTGTCTTTAAGCGGCTGCTCCAGCAAAAACGAAAACAGCAGGGCAAAGATTTTGTTGGCCACCATATTGAGCCAGGGCATGGCGGTCTTGGATCGGGGGTACACCAGCCGAGACCCGTTAGCAAATTCTCCCCGCCCTGAGGCCAGCACCTCGACAAAGTGAGGCAAATCTTCGGGGGGAACAGTCAGGTCGGCATCAAGGATGAGCAGAATATCACCGCTGGCCTGGTCAAACCCCAGGCGCACCGCATCGGCCTTGCCCCGCCCCGTCTGCTGGAAAGCTTTTAAGGTGAAAGGCCCTCGGTAGGTCTGCACTAAATCCTGAATGGCTGGCCAGGTCTGGTCGCGGGAGTGCCCCTCAACAAAGATAACTTCGGTATGGGCACCGAGTTGGGGCAGTCGAGCTACGGCAGCGGCAATATTGCCGGCCTCGTTGCGGGCGGGGATGATCACCGAGCAGGTTGGCGGCTCTGTACTGGGAACAGGCTGAGGCCGAGCCACTATGAACGTGGTCAGACACAGGTGCTTGACTAGGGGTAAGGGCGCTAGATAGCGGTTCACCAGGCCTGCCATCCCTGGCACAAACTTGGGCCAGAGAAACCGGTTGCCCCGCTGCAGGGGGCGATAGCCAGTAATGGTGAGCAGGTTGGCTACATCATCCATGCTGAGCCAGTTTTGGGGAGGCTGGGGACGGCGCTGCCCTATCCGTTCAGCTAAGCCCAGCAGAGGTTCCCAGAGATGGCTGTGGAAGGTGAGAATCAGGCGGGTGTGAGGTTGGCAGAAAGGCTGCAACCGCTGGAGTACGGCCTGAATATCGCCCAGGTAGCCCAGAACCCCTGAGAGCAGAATGTAGTCGAACTGGCGATGGTCTGGAGCCAGCTGAGCGGGTTCGATCGCCTCAGCATCCAGCGTGTAAAAGGCGAGTTCAGGATATTTCTGACGGGCGATCGCCGTCACCGTCGGGGCAAAATCTAGGCCTACCCCAATGGCAGGAGCCGTGGAATGGAGTAAATCACCGGTACCGCAGCCGATCTCTAGCACGCGGCTGCCGGGCGGAATAATGAATTGATGAAGCCGAGCCAGGTCGTTGTAGTAGTAGCGGTTGCGACGACTCCAGCGATCTAGCTCGGGGGCAATGCGATCAAAATAGGCCCGGATGTCTTGCTTGAAGTCTTGCTTGGGGGCCTCAAGCAAATCAGTGGAATGGGCTTGAATCACAGACGTTTAGGGGCTTCTAGGGTCTAAGCGGCGTCATCCCGCTCAATGTAAAGGAATAAAAAGGCCATGGCAACGGCGGGAAAAACAATTCCCACCAAAGGAACCAGAATAGAGGGTAAAAAGGCAGCTGGCATAGGGTTTCTACCTCAATAGCAACATCACAGCATTGAGCATAAGACTACTGCGAATCGGCGATCTGTATGTCTATTTTGTTACAAACTTTCTCACTCGGCGAGGCCTCCTCCTCCTGAGGCAGGCGACTGTGCCACCAGGCCTGGGTTTCGCGATCGAGCTTAGCGGTATAGAGGGTGGTGACAAACGCCTGCGCCCCATAGCCCTGACCCACAATTTCGACGCAGTAGGAGGGTGACTTACGGGTGGCCATATCGGGCACAAACTGCTTGCCAATGCGCCGCCAGCTGGGTTCTTTGCCCCGCCACTGAATGCGACAGCAGGGCCAGGGCAGCTGATCGCGATCGAACAGGCGGCAGCAGGGGCCGACGACGCGGTAGGTGAGGTGCGCCCCTGGGCTTTGAAAAACATGGCCCGTAGGCCAGGGATGCTCTGAGGAGGGTGGCAGGGGCGGTATCATAACAGCATGTAACAAATGGCCAATGTTGAAGTAGTCTACGGGATTTTCTATGGCTGAGCCAATTACTCCAGCGGTGAGCGATCGCATCTGCAAACACATGAACGACGACCACACCGAAGCGGTACTGCTCTACGCCACCGCCTACGGCAACCAGCCCGCCGCCACCGCCGCTGTAATGGAGTCGGTTGACCCCGAGGGCATGACCCTGGCGGTGACCGTAGACGGTGCCCCAACCACCGTGCGAGTGCCCTTTGACCACACCCTAGAGGGGGCCGAAGATGCCCACCACACCCTAGTCGCCATGCTCAAGCAGGCCAAGGCCAGAGCTTAATCGGTATCCCTGCCATGAGCGTTTCTATTCAATTTTTGCCCGATGGCGTCACCATCGACGCCGAGGTAGGGGAGCCCCTGCTGGCGGTGGCCGATCGCGCCGGGGTGAGCATTCCCACCGGTTGCCTCATGGGGTCGTGCCATGCCTGCGAAGTAGAGCTAGAGGGGGAAGCAGACCCGATCTGCGCTTGCATTTCGGCGGTGCCGCCGGGCCACGACACGCTGGTCATCAACCTCTACGTCGATCCAACCTGGTAGGCATGCTGCCTGAACCCGTTCAGCTAGGCTCTGAATCCTTTGCTTAAGGATGGGAAGAGGCGACGAGGACGGCATGGCTGAATCGGGGTTGAGGTCGTCTTGCGATCGCCCCCGGTCACCAGCTCCTGCAAATAGCCCCAAGCCTGCTGCTGGGCGGCATCCCAGCTCAGGTGCTGACGGTAGTGCCGCCAGGCCGAGAGAGCCAGCGCTTGATAACGGGGATAGTCAGCCATATAGGCCGCGATATATTGAGCGTAGTCGCTAGCGGTGGCTGCTATCGGGAAGGCTCTGCCGTTGATATCGGTCTGCAATACGGTGGGAATGCCCCCCACAGCCGCCGCCACGCAGGGCAATCCAGCGGAATTGGCTTCACTGATGGCCACCCCAAAGGTATCGGCCTTGGTAGGAAAGATTAAAAAGTGGGCGGTGCCGAGCAAATGGGCAAACTGAGCCTCACCCTCGGGGGTAGCGCGATCGATAAACCCGCAGGAGCGCACAAAGCTGGGGCGATCGCCTGCCCATTTAGGTTCGCAGCCGACAACCCAGAGTTCTGTCTTCACGCCCTGCTGGTTGAGGGTTTGAGCCACCTCTAGAGCCAGCGGCCCGCCCTTGCGCTCCCAGTCCACCCCGAGGAAAAGCAGCCGGCAGGGGCTTGGGGGTCGCTGTGCGATCAGAGCTTCGATCTCGGTCTGAGTCAGATCCTGGGCGCGGCTAGCGCCTCGGGGAATGATGCGAATTTTGTCGGCGGGCAGGCCGTAGAGATTCACCGCCGACTGGGCCGCCCACTGGGAGGTGAGAATGACGCGATCGCACCGTTCCAGCGCCGCCTTCTCCACAACATGCAGCCGCCGCCGAGTCTCAGGACACAGGTTGGTTAGATAGGGATAAAAATCCACCAGGCTGCCCAACAGCGCATCAGTCCACAGCACCGTGGGCAGCGCCGTGCGCACCCGCGCCAAAGGAATCGCATTTTCAGGACAGAGCAGTAGGTCAGCCTTGGAGCAGGCGAGTTGGGCCTCAATCTGGCGAGCGTAGTAGGGCGAAACCCAAGGTTCCACAGGGCTGTAGTAGCTCTGCCCCAGGCGTTGGTAAATTAGCCACTTGAGCCGGGTAATGGGCACCTTGCGCCGCTCTAGAGGGCCGAGAAACTCCAGCTCAGCCCCAGCATTTTGCAAGAGTTCAGCAATTTTTTGCCCGGCTCCGTAGAGGCCCAGGTGGCGGCGAGGCCAGGTGGCGCGATCGCGCACGTCGTAGGTGGTGGCGTAGGCAATTTTCATATGAATAAGGGCTGAGCTATGGCTAGCCCAACCCTCTCAGCGACTGATCTTAGAATGCCCAGGGCATCCTGACAGGCAACGATTAGCTAGATGAGGCGAATCCAGTAGCGATCGCGCCCCCTTCTTTTAGCCTGATACAGCGCCGCATCCGCAGCGGCAATCAGGTCTTCGGGCGACTGGTCGGCGGTGGGCACCACGCTGGCGATGCCAATGCTGACCGTGAGATAGTCACCGATGGACGACTGGGGATGGATAATTCGCAGGGCAGCAATCTCGTCTTGCAGGGCCTTGGCGACAATTTCGGCCCCGGCACGGCGGGTGTTGGGCAATATTACGGCAAACTCTTCGCCACCGTAGCGGGCCAGCAGATCGGCGGCCCGTTTGACCGAGCGGGTGGCGGCGGCGGCGATCGCAATCAGCGCCTCATCCCCCTGCTGGTGGCCCAGGCAGTCGTTGTAGGGCTTGAAAAAATCGACATCAAACATAATCAGCGACAGGGGCTGCTGCTCCCGCACCATGCGCTGCCACTCCTGCTCTAAGTACTCGTCAAAGCGGCGGCGGTTAGGAATGTGGGTGAGCCCGTCGAGGGTGGCCAGGCGCTCTAGGGTTTCGTTGGCCTCGGTCAGGGCGGTTTCCATGCCCTTGCGATCGGTGATGTCGATGCAGTTGGTGATTACGCCGTTGACGGTGCCGCTGGCATCTTGAAAGGGGCTAATCACCACCTGGTACCAGCGGCGAATGCCCACCCGGTCGATCACCTCCTGCTCACCCTGGTAGGGCATCTGGGTCTCGATCACCTGTTGATGAATGCGGTATTGCTGAATCGCCTCAAAGGCCGAGACGTTGGGATTAAAGTCGGTGTCGAGTTTACCTACCATGTCGGCGGGGGTAATGCCATGTAGACTGGCGCTGGCGCGGTTGGCCATCTGCACCCGGCCCTGGCGGTCTTTGACCACAATAATGCTGGGAATGCTGTCGATCACATTTTGCAGAAACTGTCGCTGGCGAGCAATTTCGGCCTCGGCCTGCTTGCGCTCGGTAATGTCGCGCACGATCGCCAGTACCTGGTTAGGGCCGCTGGGGACAATGCGAGCTTCTTCATGGTGCCAGCCGTCGGGAGTTAAGCAGCGATATTCATAAACCTGGGGTTCGCCGGTTTGCAAAGCCCGCTGAATGTAGTGCATGCGCTCGGCTGCCATATCGGCGGGCAGCACCGCCTCCATGGGTTTGCCAATCTGGACACTGGGATCAACGATGAGACTGACCGCTCCGGCATTCATCACATCGAGGCAAACGCCGTCGCCCGAAAAGCGCACCAGCAGGTCTGGAATCGCCTCCAGAATAATCCGCTGGGTGGCCTCGGCCTGGCGCAGGGCGGCAGTGCGATCGGCCACCTGGCGCTCTAGGGTTTGGTTATAGTCGGCCAGCAAGGTCTGGGCCTGCTTGCGGGTGGTGATGTCCTGAAAGGCGGCGATCGCATATTCCACCTGCCCTCCCTGGTCAAAAATGGGCGTCGTCACCATTTCAATGGGGATAGGCTGATTGCCGGGCCGCAGCTCAATATCGTCGGCCCAGCCGGTTTGCCCTCGCAGCGCCACGGTAATGGGCAGGGCCTCAGTGGGGTAGCGCTGGCCGGTGCTGGCCCGATAGGCAATGCAGGTTTCATCTAAGCCGAGCGACGGTATCGAGGGCATATCTTCGAGGCAGAGCAAAATGCGGGCCTGCTGGCTAGCAAACACCATCTGACCGTGGCGATCGTACACGGCAATTCCCAGGGGAATGCCGTCTAAAAACTGCCGCCACCGTCGCTCGCTGCGCTGTAGCTCACGGTTGAGGTGCTCTAGCTCCGTAAACGAATCGTGCAGCTTGGCCGCCATCGTGTTGAAGGCTCGCGCCAGTTGCCCCAGTTCATCGGTGCTTTCGATGGGCACCGGGGTTTGCCAGTTGCCCTGGGCCGTCGCCTGAATGGCCCGGTGCAGTTGGGCAATGGGCTGTAGCACCCGGTTGACCACCGCCAGCCCCACCACTATCGAGCTACCAATCGCCCCCAGGCTGACCAACGCCACGGCCCAGTTCCCCAGATAAAAGCTCAAAAACCCCAGCAGCCCTACCGCACCAATCAGCTGAAGTACAAAAATCGCTACCAACACCGTGCTGAGCGAGAAGGGCTTAAGCAAGCGGCTAAACAGTCGGTAGAGCGGGAGTTTTGGCACTGGATTGAGCGGCAATATTAAGTGAAGCAAAACACCCTACCTGCTTTTCTAGAATAAAGCGCCGAGACCGGCCCTGAAACACCTGCTGTGCCACATGTTTACAGAAAGTCAGGGCTTGGCTTGTAGGCCTATCCTAGGGGCTAAGTAGGGGACTAGCCCGTGATCTCAAACAGCTATTTCAGCACCTTGGGGGAGAAAGCTAAGTGATTTAAAGCAGTCGTAGCGGCAAAGTAACCGTTTTGGGTGAGTCTAGGGCGCTTGGTATAAAAAAAATAGAGCGCAGTCAACGATTTTCTGGGAGCTGATTGGCCTGGGTTGAGGTCTCTTAGCCTATCCTTAACCCCAAAGGGCATCGGGGCCTGCAATAGTTAGAATGTTCATTTTTGCTTGGACTGTAGCGCGATCCTGGTGCCTAAATGTCAAACACCTATGCTCCAACCTCTACGGATGTAGCCCTGAGGGCCGAAAATCTCAATGTTTACTATGGCTCTACCTTGGCCGTGCGCAACGTAGACCTAGACATTCCTCGGAACGAGATTGTAGCCTTTATCGGCCCCTCCGGCTGTGGTAAGAGCACCGTTTTGCGCTGCTTTAACCGCATGAACGACCTGATCGCCTCCTGCCGGGTAGAGGGCAAAATCACCTTCCACGGCAGCGATATCTATGCTAATAAAGTCGATGCCGTCGAGCTGCGCCGCAAGATCGGCATGGTGTTCCAGAAGCCCAACCCTTTCCCTAAGTCGATCTACGAAAATATTGCCTGGGGTGCCCGTATTAATGGCTACCAAGGCGATATGGATGAACTGGTAGAAACGTCTCTGCGCAAGGCCGCCGTATGGGATGAAGTGAAAGACAAGCTCAAGCAGAGCGGCCTATCGCTGTCGGGCGGTCAGCAGCAGCGCCTTTGCATCGCCCGCACCATCGCCATTCAGCCCGACGTCATTCTGATGGATGAGCCCTGCTCGGCCCTCGACCCGATCTCGACCATCAAAGTCGAAGAGACCATGAAGCAGCTCAAGGAAGACTACACGATCATTATCGTGACCCACAATATGCAGCAGGCCTCGCGGGTGTCTGATCGCACGGCGTTCTACAATGCCGAGGCGACTGGCAAGGGTGGCAAAGTCGGCTACCTAGTGGAGTACGACCATACCGAGGTCATGTTTAACAACCCCCGTGAGCAGTTTACCCGTGACTACGTGTCGGGTCGCTTCGGCTAACCCCGGCGCAACGACAAGGTTGCCCCGAGTAACGAACAGGTTTTACAATCACGCCCAGGCAAAGCCTGGGTTCTTTTTTGGGCGGTTTAGGTGGGCGATCGCCAGCGGCCTAGTCGAGGGGGTTCGCGACCTAGCAATTAGGGTCTAAGGTATTACTATCTATTCGCTGAGAATGGTTTGCTAGCTCGGTTGAATCACCCCTATCGCAACCTTTAATAAAGACCTATGACCAGCCCCGACATTTCGCCCTCGGCCCCAGGCTCGGCGGCCGCCCCTAAGCCCGACCTCGGTATTTTGACCATGCTGCGCCTAGGGGTGTTCAACATGGGCCTGGGCATTATGTCGCTGCTCACCCTGGGGGTGCTCAACCGGGTGATGATTGAAGAACTGCGAGTACCGGCGCTGGTGGCGGCGGGGGCGATCGCCGTGCACCAGTTTATGGCCCCCGCCCGGATCTGGTTTGGTCAGATGTCTGACTCTAGGCCAATTTTTGGCCACCACCGCAGCGGCTACATCTGGCTGGGCATTGTGACGGTGGCGGTGACGGCGTTTTGCGCACTGCAGGTGGTGTGGCAGATCGGCAGCCGCATTGCCGAGGATGGCTGGGGGCCAGCGGTGTATCCGTGGGTGGGGCTGCTGGGGCTGCTGTTTGCGATCTACGGTCTGGCCCTGAGCGCTACCTCGACTCCGTTTACGGCGCTGCTGGTGGATGTGTCGGATGAAGACAGCCGCTCTCGCCTGGTGGGTATCGGCTGGGCCATGCTGATGGTGGGCATTATCACCGGGGTGATTATCACCTCGATTGTGCTGAAGCCGATTGAGCTGAATGCCCCCTTTGACCAGGTGCGCAGCGCGGTGAACCGGCTGTTTATTATTGCGCCAGCGGTGGTGTGCGTGCTGGCGGTGCTGAGCACCTACGGCATTGAGCGCAAGTATTCGCGACTGACCCAGCGGTCGTCGCTCAGGAATGGACGATTGGATGGTTGCAGACCGGCCCAGGAAGGCGATCGCGAAGACAGCCTCACCCTCGGTCGCGCCCTCAAGATTCTCACGGCCAGCCGCCAGACGGGGCTGTTTTTTACCTTTTTGCTAGTGCTCAGCCTCAGCCTGTTCATGCAGGATGCGGTGCTGGAGCCCTACGGCGGCGAAGTCTTTGGCATGACCATTGCCGAAACCACCCAGCTCAACGCCGCCTTTGGCATGGGCACGCTGCTGAGCATTATTGTCAGCGGCTGGTTAATAGTGCCTCGCCTGGGCAAAAAGCGCACTGTGGTGGTGGGCTGTAGCTGGGCGGCACTGTGCCTGGTGGGCATTACCCTGTCGGGGCTAACGGGGAACCCGACGATTCTGCTGACGGCGGTGTTTTTGTTTGGCACGGCCTCTGGCATTCTCACCCTGGGGGCGATCGTGCTGATGCTGGATTTGACGGTAGCCGAGACGGCGGGGACGTTTATTGGGGCTTGGGGGTTGGCCCAGGCGATCGCCCGAGGCAGTGCCACAGTCCTCGGCGGTGGCGTGCTCGATCTCGGTCGGGCCATCCTTAGAACCTTCAATGGCGCTGGGGAAGTGGGTCAGCCCCAGGCATTTTTGGCCTACGGGCTGGTGTTTACCCTGCAAGCGATCGGCATGCTGATCGCGATCTGGCTGCTCAGCCGGGTGAATATTCAAGAATTTCAGGCCAATGCCAAGGCGGCGATCGCCGCTGCCCTCGAAAGCGATATGGATTGAGCATGTCACAAAACTTCTGGGACGAGGTGCTGGCCTTTGCCAAGGCCACGACAAAAACCGTGGGCCAAAAACTGCTCGAAGACTTTGGCCAGGTGCAGGCCGACCTGAAAGCCGATGGCAGTTTGGTGACGCGGTGCGATCGCTGGGCCGACGATAACCTGCGCGCCGCTATCCATCAAACATTCCCTGACCATGGCGTGCTCAGCGAAGAGGTAGAGCACATCTTCCCCGCCACCGACTGGTGCTGGATTATTGACCCCATCGACGGCACCACCAACTTCACGCGCGGCATTCCGGTGTGGGGCATTTCGCTGGGGCTGCTGTATCGCGGCATCCCGGTGTTTGGATATGTAGCAATGCCGCCGTTAAACCAATCTTTCTACGGCTACTGGCCGGGACAAAGCGGGCTGGAAATGCCCAGCGGGGCCTACTGCAATGGCCGCCCCATTCACAGCAGCGCTGCGTCCCCAGACAAAAACCAGTTCTTTAGCCTCTGCGCCCGCAGCACTGCGGTGCTGGCCAATCCCTTTCCCTGCAAGATTCGCATGCTGGGCTCGGCGGCCTACAACCTGCTGATGGTGGGAGCGGGCTGGGCGATCGGCGCGGTGGAGGCAACGCCTAAGATCTGGGATATTGCGGCGGTGTGGGCAATTATTCAGGCAGCCGGAGCTACCTGGGTACCGCTGGACGATGTCGAACCCTTTCCGCTGGAGGTCGGCAAAGACTACAGCCGCCGTCCCTACCCCACCCTGGCAACGGCTCAGGCAGCCTGGGTGGAGGTGTTTCAGCCCTTAGTGCAGGAAGTTGCTAAGCCTCAGCAAGCTCTGCCAGTGGATTGACAAACTGCTTGCCGCAGGTTTTGCACAGATAGCACTGCTTGCCCCGCCGCCGCCCGTTTCTGGCGAGTTCCTGGGATTTACAGTGGGGGCAAATCATTACATTCATTACATGGCCGCAAATTTGATCGCCCACATCGGCAGTTAAGTACGCGGCCAACAGCACTGGAATTTGCTGCATCAGGCGATCGCGCTTTGCTTCATCTGGCTGTCGCAGAGCCGCCAAAATTAGAGCATTGCAGCTGTGCACACAGACCTCCGCCAAGAGATCGCGCCGCTCCGTTGACAGGTCTGGGTTGCGCTGGTGCAGGATGGCAGAGACAAATGCGATCGCCCCCTGGGTCAGGCTGTCGTCAATGGTTTGGAAGCGATCGCGGGCCGTATAGAACTGTACAAACATGACTCGCGACACCGGCTGCTCAAACAGTGCAGCCACGCCAGTCGTCAGCTGCGCCAGCATCTCTTTCAGCGGCAGTCGCCACAGTTCTCGGGCATTGGCCTGGCCCCACATCGCCTGCACTCGTTCCAGGTGGCGCAGCTCCATCGCGTTAAAGATTGCCGCTTTGTCAGGAAAGAACTGGTACAGCGACCCGATCGCCGTGCCTGCCCGTTCCGCAATTTGGTGGGTAGTCGCCGCTTCATAACCCACCTCATCAAACACCAGAGCAGCGGCCTCTAGAATTTTTTCGACCCGCCGTTGACCTCGGCGCTGCTTAGGCTGACGACGCAGGTGGCTTGACGAATGTGAGTCATCTGTCATATTTTTGAAACACGACGAATTTCTCACAATTTTATATCCCCCGGAGGCCTCTATGCAGTCCATGCTTCCCGGTGCGCCCTGGCTTGTGGCGCACAAGTCTATGCTGACCACTAACCAGCCTCGCAAAATCTCCCTCTACGGTAATGACTATGTAATGTGGAAAGATGGCATAGGTGAGGTTCATGCCCTGCCCAACGCCTGCCCGCACCTGGGGGCTATGCTGTCAGAGGGCTGGTGCGAAGGGTTGGGTGACGGCAGCAGTCGAGTCGTTTGCCCGTTCCATGCCCTGGGGTTCGACGCTCGGGGTTGTACGGTGCTGCCGGGTTCCCATCAGCAAACGCTGCCTCAATTGGAGCCGCTAGAGCTGATTGTTCAGGGCGATTTTGTTTGGTCTTACGGGGGCTACGAACCCAAGGTGCCAATTCCAGGGGTGCTGAATGCGATCGCAGCCCAGTACACCTTCATCGGCCATACCGCTGATTGCACGGTGGAAACCGGCCTGCTCACCATGCTGCTCAATATGCACGACTACAACCATCAAAACGGCACCCACCGCGATCTGTTTCGCATTGCCGAGGTGCAGTTCCAACAGTTCGTCGATCGAGGGCACGAATCCCATGCCTACTACGACATGCCTACTGCGCCCTACGCTTTAGCAAAAAAACTGCGCCGTCCAGATTTGTTTTTGCTGCCCAGCACCATCAAGGCCCACCTTGAAAATCACTTTCCAGCTCTGATCATTTTTCATGGAGAATCATCCCTGGGCAAAATAGCGCAGTGCCACCTGTTTGTGCCCGAGGCTGAGAACCGCACCCGCACCTACATTTTGCTGTTTGGTCTGGCCAAGCATCCCGCCTTCAATCTGCTGAGACGCAGCTACCTCAACTTTGGCAAAGTGGTAGTCGAGCAAGATGCCGATATTTTAGGCAAGATTTACCCCAACAGTCCGCAGAAAATCAAGCTCAACAATGAGGTGGGCATGGACTGGGTAAAGCGTAATTTTGCCAGCTTTCCAGCGGTGGTTGAACCTAATTTTTCCAAAGATAGCGCTACTGCTCTGGCACCAGCTCCGAGTTCACCTCGTTGATGGGGCGGCGGCGCAGCTCTTCCGACTCGGTGCGGGGCAGTAGGTCAAATACCTCTCGCATGACATCGTCGATCGCCTCGTAGGCCACCATGCCAATTTCGTTAAACACCAGCTCTCCCTGGGCATTGAATACCAGGGTTTGGGGCACGGCATCCTTAAAGTAGTAGCCCGGCTCGTTGGGCTCGTAGGCATCTTTGACCGGAATCGAGTCAGCCATAATGGGAATAAAATTGGCCACCCGCCCGTAGGGGGCCTGGAGCTGGGAAACTACCGACGCAAATTTCTTACAGTCGCTGCTGTCGTCTACAAACATCACCACGATCGCGGGTTTGCCGTACTTCAGCGACTGCGCCAGGCTAACGTTGGGGGGCACCAGCGACCCATTGCCTGCATAGAGGGCAAAGATATTGCCGTCGTAGTTGTCGTCGGTGAGGCCCGCCCAGGCCGCAGGCTGGCCGCCTAGCCCCAGCCACAGCAGCAGAGCCGCGCATACCAGCCCAACGCCCTGACTCAGTCGAGGGATGGCGTTGGGGAAGAACGGCACGGGGGGAAGCGTTGCAGTGAGCCAGCGCAGCATGGCGATCATATCCTTGGTCTAGGGCCGGAGGTTTGAGCTGAGGGGCGATTTGCCACAGGCAAGGCTTCGCCAACGCCCCACAGCCACAGACTCTATTAGGCCACAGAATGGCGGCGCTTAAGGCTGGGCATCGCGAAATTCTTCTACGACGGCCCGCATAGCATCGGCATTGGCCATCCGCAGATCGTCTGGAGTCCAGACGACGACCTGGTAGTAGTCTTCGCCCATCTCAACGGTGGTGTGCAGATAGGCAACTTTGCTTTGAGATAGATCACCGCGCACCTCGTACTGCACCGCCGGAAAGCTGCTGATTCGTTCTACGCCGGTACGGGCCTGGTTGGCAATCACCTGGCTAAAGCCGCCCTTGAGAATTTGCAGATAGAAATTGGCCTGCTCTTCAATGTTACCGGGGGCCACGGCCTCACGATTTTCGCCTACCACGACCAGAAACATATTTTCGTCGAGGTTGTAGGCTTCTAGGTCGGCGTTGTTGTGCAGCGTGCCGGTGGGGGCGGCGCTCCAGCCGGGTGGCAGCCGAATCTGCACGGGCTTCATGCGGCTCACCAGCATATCGCCGCGAAACCCACGGTCAACGTACTGGTTGCTCATCTCGCCAGTGCCTTCGGGCGATCGCGGCGACAGGCCCAGGGTGCTGCATCCCCCCAGCCCCAGCGCCATCAGCCCGGCCACTAGAACGAGCTGCACCCGTTGCGTTGCCCCTGTCACTCCAGCCATAGCTCACCCTTTTGCGGTCGTTGGTTTGGTTTGCCTTAAGGGTATAGCAACACCTCCGCAATGGCCCCATCCTCTCCTATGCTAGATAGGTGTTTGCCGACATCGGCAAACACCTATCTAACGATCTCAATCTAGAGTTATCCCATGTTACGAGCTGGCATTGTTGGCCTGCCCAACGTTGGCAAATCTACCCTGTTCAATGCCGTGGTGGCCAACGCCAAGGCCCAGGCCGCGAACTTTCCCTTTTGCACCATCGAGCCCAACGTGGGCATTGTGGCGGTGCCCGATGCCCGGCTACGGGTGCTGGCCGACATTTCTAGCTCGGTCGAGACCGTGCCCGCTCGGGTTGAGTTTGTCGATATTGCGGGACTGGTGCAGGGGGCCAGCCAGGGAGAAGGGCTGGGCAACCAGTTTTTGGCCAACATTCGCGAGGTGGATGCGATCGTCCACGTGGTGCGCTGCTTTGAGGACGACGACATCATCCACGTCTCCGGTTCCGTTGACCCGGTGCGCGACATTGAGGTAATCAACCTGGAGCTGGCCCTATCTGATCTGGCCCAGCTCGAGCGCCGGGTCGATCGGGTGCGCAAGCTGGCCCGCGCCGACAAAGAGGCCCAGGCCGAGCTAGCCATTCTCGAAAAAATACTGCCGGTGCTCAACGAGGGCAAAACCGCCCGCCAGGTGGAGCTAGACGAAGAGGCCGAGGCGATTATCAAGCCCCTGGGGCTGCTCACCCGCAAGCCCGTAATCTATGCCACCAATGTCTCTGAAGACGACCTGGCCAGCGGCAATGCCTGGGTCGAGCAGGTGCGGGCCGTGGCGGCGGCGGAAGATGCTCAGGTAGTCGTAATTTCGGCTCAGGTGGAGTCGGAGCTAGTGGATTTAAACGACGAGGAGCGCAAGGACTTTCTCGAAGCCCTCGGCGTCGAAGAGGGCGGCCTCAAGACCCTCATTCGCGCCACCTACGAACTGCTGGGGCTGCGCACTTACTTCACCACTGGCCCCAAAGAAACCCGCGCCTGGACGATTAAGGCGGGCATGGTTGCCCCCCAGGCCGCTGGTGTGATTCACACCGACTTTGAGCGGGGCTTTATTCGAGCTGAAACCGTGGCCTACAAAGACCTGGTGGCGGCGGGGTCAATGGGTTCAGCCAAAGACAAAGGCCAGGTGCGCAGCGAGGGCAAAGAGTACGTGGTGCAGGAAGGCGATGTGATGCTATTTCGGTTCAATGTGTAGCCTTCCCTGGGCCATCCCTCATGTTGTGTAAAAAACCCTCGCCGCAAAAGTGGTTTGTGGGAGAAAATCTATCTACAATTTGACCCATTGGGAGCGCTGCTTCTCTAGCTCCAGGTTTGTAGGTATATCGCCGTGGCCTTACCGCTTCAACCCTATCCTCAGCTTCGCTTGGCGCTGAACCGGCTACAGGGGGTACCCCCTTGGGCGCTGCTGTCGCTGGTGTTGAATGGGCTGCTGTTTATTACCGCCATGGTCATGCTGCGGCAGCTGAGCCAGGCGGGCGATGCCATGCTACCCCAAGCCAACGCCTTCGCTTCTGAACAGCAGCCGGCTGTGGCCCCCTTTGAACCCGGACTGGGAACGCGCCACAGCCTCGACTACGAGCAGTGGGTGGCGCTGCTAGCTGCCGAAGCCGATGCAATGGTCGCGATTGAGGCTCCGCATCAAACCATTTTGCTGGGCGATTCGCTGACGCTGTGGTTTCCAGCTAACATGTTGCCAGGGCGCAGAACCTGGTTAAATCAGGCGATTTCAGGGGAAAAATCGACTGGGTTGCGCGATCGCCTCTACCTGCTCGACCAGACCTCCCCTGAGGCGGTGTTCATTATGGTGGGCATCAACGATCTGATCTGGGGCGGTTCCGAGGCCGATTTGGCGTACAACGTTCGCAAAATCGTCAACTACCTGCACCAGACCCATCCCCAAACGCGGGTGGTGGTGCAGTCGATTTTGCCCCACGGCGGCGAGATGGCCACCTGGGAGGGGCGCGATCGCCTAGTGAAGGTAGCCCCCGACCAAATTCGCACGGTGAATGGCCAGCTCAAGGCCGTTGCCGCCGAGACCGGAGCTGAGTTCTTAGACTTATATCCGCTGTTTGTTAACGGCGAAGGCTACCTGCGGGCCGACCTCACCACCGACGGGCTGCACCTCAACGAGGACGGCTATATGGTGTGGCGCACCGCCCTGGCCCTGCTCAATGAGACCGAGTTTCGGCCCTAGGATGGGCCGCTGTCTCTCACCAGTTCCAACTGGTAGCGATACAGCGCCACAGGTCGGTTTTGCGCCGTGAGAAAGTCAGGATCTTGGGGTGATAGGTATACCGCCGTCACCTGGTCAGCGAGAACGCGAGGCTCAGAAATCGGCCCGTCAGAGCCATCGTCCGCTCGGCGGTAGGCCGTCGTGGTCTCGACTTCGTTGAAGTAAGGCACCGCCACCCCGCCCCGAAACACCTGCTGAAACCGCTCTACAGTAACGAACTCATCGGCCGTCGCCGTTTCAAAGGCTCGGGCCGTCACCGTAGACTCAAGCTGGCGGTTGCCCGTCAGCAGCGTCACCTGGCGGTTGGGGTTATTGGGGTCTACCTTGACCGCCTTCACCGTGGCGTCGCCCAGGTAGGCGCGGGCCAGGCTCAGCCCGTTAAAGGCGCGATCGGCCACGGTTTGAGGTGCGCCTTTAGCTGCGGGAATCAGCCGCTGCGCTGATCCCAGGGTACCGACCCATGACCGTTGGGCCGTCACAAATCGCACTGGGCAGGTCACGGGCAGACCCACCTGGGCCTGGTTGCCCTTAAAACCGGGGGTCACCAAATCGGGGGCCAAGGGAGCCGCCAGATCTACCAGGGTGCTGGTGAGCTGCCACTCACCCCGCAGCCAGTCGGGGTAAACCAGATCGCCCTGGGCGGCGGGCAAGGTTGGCTTGCGGCTTTCCTGGGGAAAGGTGGCGATGCGATCGGCCAGAGTTGAAGATTGGCTCGCCTGAGCCTGTCCACTACATAACAGCCACACCGTCAGCAGCAGGGTGAGCCAAAACAGACGGCGACGCAGGAGAGTGAGCAGCGATCGAGACATGGTTTAGCGACCCAGATGGCAGGCTAGAACAACCTAAATTCAGAATTAGCATACATTAGAGAAAAATCTGCTTTGCCGTTTTTCCCTAGCTAGGCGAGTCGCTTGGCCTGGCATCTGGGTGGATTGGCTGATCTTTCGACCTCGACCTCAGCAGGGCAGATTGAGAACTGTTAAGGTTGCAGGGATCAAGCCTGCCAGACCTAGGCAACCGTTTACCGGGGGCAGGCTTCTGGTTATCCTAAAACATCTAGCCTGGGGCAGATGACAGCTTGTCTTACTGCCCAAGTACTCTTTCCGCGAACTGAAACGCCGGGAGCTGTAGCTAAAACCCTGATTATCGTTGCTGTTGAGGTTTTCTTTGGAAACGCCCCCCCCTAGTTCTCAGTTCGTTGGGTCTCACCCCCCCAATCTACCCGAAGAGATGACCGTCGCTGCTCTGCTGGAGCGCTACGCCGCAGGAGAGCGAGACTTTCGCGGCATTCAGTTAATCGGAGCTAACCTGAGTCGGCAAAACCTCAGCGGTGCCAATTTTCGCCAGTCTAATCTGCAAAATACGACCTTTGCTGGGGCAACTCTAGTTGGCGCCAACTTTCGCGAAGCTAAGCTCACCGATGTCAATTTCGACCAGGCCACGCTAATTTTGGCCAACCTGATTGGGGCCGACCTGGCCGACGCTCATCTAGTGGGAGCTGACCTGAGCGAGGCGGGCATGCGCAGCGCCAATCTAGTGCGAGCCAACTTGAGCCAGGCAATTTTGCGTGAAACCAACCTCAATGAAGCCGTGCTCGACCACGCTACCCTACACAAGGCCGTGCTGAGCGAGGCCAGTCTCAGCCGGGGCAGAATGCTGGCGACTGACATGGAAGGGGCCAACCTCGAACATGCCAATATGACCAGTGCCCTCATGAATCGAGCCATCCTGCGGGGAGCCGTGCTGGTGGGGGCAGTGCTCACGGGGGCCACGCTCGAAGGGGCTGACTTTCAAGAGGCCGACATGAGCCGAGCCAAGCTGACCAGCACCAACCTGGTGAACGTCAATCTATCCCACGCCAATTTGCGCGGGGCCAATCTGAGCTGGAGTTCGCTGCGGGGGGCCAATCTGCGGGGGGCGACCCTGTATCGCACCCGTTTGAGCTGGTCTAATCTAAGCGGAGCCGACCTCACCGATGCGGTCATGATCAACGCTAAGCTCGACTACACCAACCTGCGACGCACCGATGTGCAGGGCACCATTATGCCCGATGGCTACACGATGGGGTCACAGGACTAGCGTTTTTTGCGTCATCCCGCTGGCCCCAGTATCTCTTTGGCTCTACTGAGAGGTGGCCGATTGGTTGCCGGGCTGGCGGGCCTGCATCGGCAGTTGTGGCATCAAAAATGGCCAATACACAGCCGTTAGGGAAGGGGGAGTATGGCGCAGATAGGCGACCATCTGGCGCTGTAGGGCCTGAAACTGGTCTTGAATGGCTAGCCCCTCTAGGTGCAGCAGAGAGGGCAGGTAGCTGATTAACCCTTCCTGGCGGTACAGCCCGCTTTGGCGCAGTCGGGGCCAAGTGGCCAACCCCTCAGGTACAGTTTGGCTCAGCCGCAGGGACATCGTGGTGGTCGAAAACGCGTGGGCCACGGTAGGGCTTAGGGCTGGGGCATAGTCTTCGGCTTCAGGGGTTTGCTGCATGATGAAGCTAAAGCTCACTCCTTGCAGGAAAATACGCAGGGGGGCCGTGGTCACGTCGGGCAGGTCGGCCATAAACGGAATCCGGCCCAGGTCGGCGTTGAGGTTGTTGGGGTCACCCACGCTCAGGTGTGACCCACCCACCACGGTAAGCAGATACTTGTCGGCGGGCAGCTGCATAAAGGGTCGCAGCTGCTGGCTAGCCATGGGCGTGACAGTGTCGTGGGTACCGGCCAGAACCAGGGTTGGCACCCGCACCCGACTTAGCCCCGCCTCGCCGAACAGCACTCCCGTGAGGGGGTTGGCCACAATCAGCTGGGTGATGCGGTCATCGCGCAGATTAGCGTACTTGACAGGCAAATCTTGAGCCGCACACTGGAGCCAGTCAGCGGGGGAGACGTTGACGGGGTTGAGGGTTTGGCAATAGGCTTCGAGCGATCGCAGATCGAGTGCCGCCCCAGCCAGGGCCAGCCCGGTGTATCCGCCAAGGGAATGGCCAATAAAGGCCACCTGGTTGGTGTTGATGCGATCGCGCAGGCTGTAGGAGTAGGTGTTGAGCTTCTCCAGGCGATCGAGCACGTAGGTGATGTCGCGGGGCCGATCGAGAAACTCGGAGGCAGGCAAAATGCGGCTCTGGGCAGCGGCTTCGGGCAGATCGTCGTCGGGCAGCGACAGCAGAGCCGCCACATTGCTGCCGGGGTGCTCTACCGACACCACCGTGAGCCCGTGGGAGGCCAGGTGCTCGGCCAGATAGGCGAAGAAGCGGCGATCGGCCCCAAACCCGTGGGAGATTACCACCAGGGGGCCGTGGCTGTCTTTGCTCCAGTAAATATCGACGGGAATGCTGCGATCGCGGCTGTGATCGCGCAGCACTAGTTCCCAGCGTTCGACTTCCGAGGAGCCGGTGGAAAAAGGGTCAATGCCCAGCAGCGGTGGTGCGGCTTCAGTCGCTTCGGCCGCCGGATCTTTGCGCAGCACTCGGCCGATGGCTTTGCTCTCCATCTCGGCCAGGCGAAACTGAGAGGCCAGGGTGAGCAGGGTGCCCACATTGATCTCTAGGGTGTCTTGGGGCATGGCCCGCAAAATGCCTAGCAGCGTCAGGCCTTCCTCGGCCTGGGACACCTGTTCGAGGGTGACGCGCAGGTCGGCGGCCGCTAGGTTGGGCGCGATCGCCCGCAGGGTATCGAGCAGCCGCGCCCCGCCGGGGGTCTGCAAAATCTCGTCTAAAATCACCTGGCCCACCTCGGGTTCCAGGGCAATTTCGCCCTGGAGCATCTCCTGAAGGCTGGCGTTGAGCAGCGGCTGGTAGAGCCGCAGCGATCGGGGCACTTCTCCGGTGGCGGCAAAGGCCTGAAGATCATCTAGGCTCACCGTTTGCGACAGCCGCCCCAGGCGCACCGTAATCGAATCCGCGGCGGCGGCCCCAGGGCTGACGGCTAACCCGCCCGCAAGCAGCCCAGTTGTTGCGATCGCACCCCAGCACCACCGCCCGAGGGCAGGATTAACGCTATTGAGGAAAGGCACTGTAAATCGCACGGCAGAAGGTTAAAACGCAGGGGCAGCGGGCCAGGGTCAAGCAGTGGTGCGGAGCTATGCTAGAGGTACAGTACCCAGACTTTCTCTATTCGTTATTCTCTGTTCGTTAACTTAATCTAAACGACAGCTCCCCTGGCTGGTGGGAATCCATCGTCAAGTTTTTTTGCGATCGCCGGTCGGAGCCAAACCGCACTTTCCCAGAGGTGGTGCCCATGACCCCGCCATTAATCGCGATCGCCCCAGCGCCATGACGCCGATCACGATGCGGGGCATGGCCTGGTGGTTCAGCGACCCCGGCCCAGATAGAAACAGCCTACGCCGTGGGGTATGCCCTTACCTCTACCGGATGGATGGTACTCACTGGCAGTGATCACGGGGCGTTATGGATTCGACCTGCCGGGCTGCCCGAGGCGATCGCCAATACTGTCGCAGCTGCTGTAGAGCAACTTCAGCAGTGGCTAGCACGTTGACCTGACCACCTCCAGGCCAGTTTTGCGATCGCGTTCTCGACATGGACTGCTACACGAAGCCAAGTTATAGGTATTGCAGACCACGTTTTAGGCCACTATCACCGCCAACTGGCAAAAATTTATCTAATGTAAGCTAAGAGCTATGCCCTCTACCCGCTGGTGCCATGACAGACAGCCAACCCTCCCCCAAGGAAAACTTTCTATTTCCTCGCAGCAAGTATTGGGGCGAGTTTACGCCGCAGCAGCTGGCCTTTAACGCCAATCTGCAAGAGTTTGCCCAGCGGGTATCGTTTGTGTGCAATCTCGAGACTGGCGGCAAAATGTCTGCCGACCAGGCCTATGACGAAATCAAGCGCCTGTGGAAGGATCTGAAGAAATCTAAGGCCAACCTGCTAGATGCCGAAGTCTCCCCTCCGCCAGAGCTGCCGCCAGAAGACTAGTTGGGCGGTGCCCTGAGCTTGTCGGAGGAATGCTGAACCCCCAACTGGAATCTGCGCTAGCGAACGCTACAGTCAGGCAATCTTTCTCCTACCACTTAAGCAAGGTGGCAAAGCGTTGCGGGAGTTAGGGTGCGATGGGCTGCCCTTAAAATGCCGAGGAGGCCAGCCAAAAGCTGACCAAAAATCCGGCAATGGTGGAGAAGGTCACCGAGCCACCGCCCATTTCGTAGGCTTCAGGCATCATGGTGCTGGCGATCATGGCGAGAATGGCCCCTCCGGCGGTGGCCTTGGCCATATCGAGCATCCACACCGAGACCACCGGCACCAGCTGGCTGCCGACTATGGCCACCAGCCCGCTGAGTAGCACCGCACCGCCCCACAGGGCCAAAATGCGGCTGGCCGAAGTGCCCGCTTGACGCATGCCGATGGAGCTTGACATTGCCTCGGGAATGTTAGAGATAAACACCGCCATCAAAAATGACGCCCCTGTATGACCGGTGCCCACGTGAAAGCCGATCACCAGGGCCTCAGGAATGTTGTCGATCATGGTGCCCACCAGAATGGCCAGGGGGGCCGAGCTTTGGGCCAGTTCCTTAAACTGCTGCTCTGAGATGGGGATATCGACCTCGACGCTGTCGAGCACCTGCCGCCGCCAGTGGTCGTCATCCACCGGCGCAAGCTTGGCGGTGGACTGGGTGGTTTCGCGCAGTCGCCGGGCCAGAATGCGGCTCAGCCCGCTAGAGAGCTGGGGGGCGTAGGTGAGCATGGCGTCGAAATCGGCCTTGTCGAGTTCGTAGAGTTCCATCGCTGTTTTGGCCACCACCGTCGCCGATCGCTCCTCGCCAGTCAGCAGCGCCATTTCGCCAAAGATTTCTCCAGAACCCAGGGAGGCCAGCCATTGGGGGCCTTTGTAGATCTCGGCATCCCCCTCCACAATCAGGAACATGGAGTCGCCGGGGGCACCCTCCTGGCAGAGCACCATCCCGGCCTCGACCTGGAGCGGCTTGAGCAGGGGAATAATCGCCTGCATTTCGTCGGGGGAGAGACTGTGGAGCACTTCGATGTGGCCGATGCGATCGAGCACCTCAGAGGCTTCATCTTGGCGGTGGTGGTAGAGAAACCGCCGCGACGATGACGGGTGACGAATAAAGCCCCCCTGGTTGTCGATGTAGCCCACGATGACGGTAAACAGGGTGCCGCCCAGGGCAAAGCCCGCCACCAGGGGCAAAAAGCCGCTGCTCTGGTAGGCGGGCAGGGTGATGTCGAAGGCGATCGCCGAGAGCAGAGTGCCGCTGCCGAAGGCCATGATGGCCGCTGTGAGCGATCGCGCCGGTCGCCAGGCAATTCCTAAAATTGCCCCCAGCAGCAAACTAGAGGCACCCAACAACCCTTGAACTAGCGCAGCAATGGGAACGCTCATTGACGAAATGACAGGGATTATGACCAGGGTACTGCACAATGCTCCGCTTCCTGGCAAACTAGAGCCTAGGATTTTACCGGTCTATGGGGCTGTCTGCTATGAACCAACCGACCCAGCGCCGTCGCTCCGGCTTCAACCGTCAACCGCGTCAGCGCCCGGCGAGGCGACCCTCCACCCGCCGCCCCTTCTTTGGGCTGTGGCTGTTGTGCGGTCTACTCTACGTTGTTGCTGGGATGATTTTGACCAGCCTGGCCAGTCCCTGGGTTTGGCCCATAGCCGCCGCAGGCACCGTCGTGCAGGGGGTGACCCTGGCAGGCCCCGAAGCACTCAAGCGATTTCGGTGGCTGACGGCCAACCTGCTGGTGCTGGGCAGCATTGTGGGGGGCACGGCCCTGGCAGTGGCGCTCTCGATCGCCCTCAACCACCTGGGTACCGACAACCTAGACGACCTCACCCTTGGCAGGGCGTTCTTTGAAATAGTGCTCTACAGCCTGCTGGCGGTGCTGCTGGCGGTGCTGTGCAGCCTGACGACGGCGGCCCTGGGCGATCGCCTGCTGCGGCGCAACAAGGGCCGTAAAACCAGCCTAATTTTGGTGCTGACCTGTCTGCTGGGGCTGGGAATAGGAGGCGCGATCGGCCTGTTGCTGGCCTAGACCGCTCATTGTTCAGGCGATGGGTTCAGGCAATGGTGTAGCGAAAGCTCAGGGTGGCCCAGCGATCGTGGTGCAGAGCGTAGTAGTCGGGGGCGGGCTTGTTCTCTGCGGCAGGGCTGGTGCTGAGGTCTTGCAGCAGCGCCTGGGCCAGCCGCAGGGGCTGGGGCACTGGGCGAAACCCCGTAGCCAGCGACGGCGGATCGTCGCCCAGTACCGCTAAACACTGCTCTAGCGGCTGGGTGCTGAGAATAACATAGGCCTCTACCCAGGTGGCCGCCCCCGGCATGGCCCAGCCAGCGCCATCGGCAGGAAGGGTAATCAGCTGCCCCGGTTCCAGCGGGGTGGCTGCGGTGGGCACCTCGGCTCCATCGGCGGCGATCGCATCGGGCAGCGTCATCAGGGCGGTGCATTCCCCCCGGCTGTCAAAGCTGATCCACAGCAGGTGCAGGGGCTGGGTCGAGAGGTTGGCTAGGCGGTAGCCAATGCGGCCATCGCGGGGCAGCATGATGGGGTCGTCGGTCGCCGACCTCTGAGCCTGGCGAATCGCTACCGGCCAGGTGACAGCGGGGCTACGCTCGGTGGTTTGTACCAGCAAAGGCGTCAGATTGGGCTGCACCGCCTCCAGCAGCGCCGCCGCCGCCACCTGGGAAGCCGCATGATTTTCAGTGAGGCGCACCAGCTTGAGGGCCAGCAGGGTTTGCAGGTAGGGGGTGAGCCGGTTGACCGCTGTTTTGACGGCCTCTTCTCTGGCCAGCATGGTGCCCGGCAGCAGGGTACGGTTGGGGGCAAACAGCCCGTAGCTGCTCTCGGCGGAGCGTTCTCCCCCCTGGGAGGCTCCCCGAGCATCGCTATCCAGCTTGGGTAGGACCTCGCCAGCACTGGGTAGAGCAGCGGTCAGGGTCGGGGCTGGGCCCGTGGGCAATCGCCCAAACAGACAGTCGGCGGCCTTTTCCCCGGCGGTCACCGAAGTTACCAGGGGAATGCTCGCCAGGGCGCTGGTGGCATCGACCCGCTCCACCCGCTTGAGCTGGCTGTCGAGAGCCACAATTAAATCGATAGTTTGGGGCAGTCGCCGCACCTGTTCAAAGAGGGGCTGATTGGGCAGGGTCGCCGGGACCACCTCGCCCTCTAGGGACTTAACCGAGGCTTTGAGGCCGGTACGAGACTCTAGGCGGAGGAGTACTGCCCCCTCGTCTATTCCGGCCACCAGGCGAGAGCCGGGCTGTAGGTAGCGCAACACCTGGGGTGGCACGCCCCCCAGCCAGGCGGTTAAAGGCCGACCCTCGCTACTCGGCAAAATCACGCCTGCGGCTGGGGGCAGCTGAGGGGGCAAGCCGTAGACCATGGGGCCGCTACGGGGCGGGCGGCGATCGCTCAGCTCAGGCTGCTGGTCGGCTCCTACCCAGCGCTGGAGCCGAGCGCCAGCGCGCTGCATCAAGACCTTGGCGGTGGGGTCGGGTTCTGTCTCCCACAGACTTTGGGTGAGGGCGTAGGTAAAAACCCCAGCGCTAAACCCGTCCCACTGGCTTTCTAGCACCAGACGGCCCATCTCGGCGGCCCGCAGCACTAGCCCTGGCCAGGGCGTTGGCGTCTCTGGGGACGACACCAGCCCCGTGGGCACCGTAGGCCGTGACCTGACGCGGGAATTTCCCCAGCGCAGGTAGCCCGCATCCTGGCTGCCGGCGTCAATTACGGTGGTTAGGTTGGCGGTGGCTAGCGGGCCGAGGCAGGCCACTACTTCGGCCTCAAGCAGGTCGCCCAGGGCAGGATTGGTTTCGTTAGGCAGGCGGCTGTCCACCGTTACCCAGGCGACCTGTAAATCGCTGCGATCGCCAGCCTCAGCCACTCGCACCTGGCTGCCGTAGCCGCTAAAGTGCAGCACCACCGCATCGTCAGCCTGGGCCTGCTGCACCAGATGTTCGTCAATGGCCGTCAAAATATTGGCGCGGGTGGCCTCCTGGTTGGTCAGCGTCACCACATCGGTGGGCTGAAAGCCAAAGCGATGCACCAGCAGCTGCCGCTGGAGATCTACATCGGTGACACAGCCCTTGAGGGCAATATCTTGGGCCACACCGGGGTCGAGGGCGCGATCGGGGTAGGTGTTGATGCCAATCAGCAGAGCCAGTTTACGACGGGCGGGCTTGGCCAGAGCCTGCTGATACTGGCTAAAGCTAGCCAGCAGGGCACCGCCCCCTAGGCTCAATGCCCCTAATGCTAAGCTTGCCTGCTGCAAAAATGCCCGTCGTTTCAATGTCACCGAGTTGCCTGCATCCTACTAGCTGACGGCTTCGGGAACCCGCATGGCCTTGGCCAGTTCCGCCGCCACCTCGGGCCGAGAAAATTCTTGCGGGGGCAGCTCACCCCGGCGCAGCATCTCTCGCACTTTGGTACCCGACAGGTGAATCCGCTCGTCTTTGGTGCTGGGGCTGGTTTTAGAGGTAGCCATGCCCCCGGTGCGGGTGCAGTAAAAGGCGTGCTCAAACTTCATCGGCACAATGCCCAGCTCCGTCGGCTCAAACTCATCGAAGATGTACTGAGCGTCGTAGGTGCCGTAGTAGTCGCCCACCCCAGCGTGGTCGCGGCCCACAATGAAGTGGGTGCAGCCATAGTTCTTGCGGATCAGCGCGTGGAAAATCGCTTCCCTAGGGCCAGCGTAGCGCATTGCGGAAGGATTGATCGCAAGAATCACGCGGTCTTGGGGGAAGTAGTGTTCCACCATAATTTCGTAGCAGCGCATGCGCACGTCGGCGGGGATATCGTCGGATTTAGTAGCCCCCACCAGCGGATGCAGAAACAGCCCGTCCACGGTTTCCAGGGCGCACTTCTGAATGTATTCGTGGGCGCGATGGATGGGGTTGCGGGTCTGAAAGCCCACGACGGTCTTCCAGTTGCGATCGCGAAACAGCGCCCGTGATGCCGCCGGGTCAATCTGGTAAGCGGGGAACAGCGGATGGGGATCGCGCTCCAGCAGCCACACTGGACCAGCTAAATTCACCGCCCCTTGGTCGTAGACCACCTTGACGCCGGGGTGCTTCTCGTCGTCGGTGCGGTAGACCTTGACGACCTCGCGGGCTTTGTCGTAGGTATATTTTTCTTCCAGTTCCAGCACGCCGACAAAGCGACCAGTGGAGTCATCTAAGCGCACCAGGCTGCCCTCCACAAGGGGTGCTGCGGTGGCTTCATCCACCGACAGGGTGACCGGAATTGCCCAGGGTAGACCGTCGGCCAGGCGCATGTCGGTGACCACGGTGTCGTAGTCGGCCTGTTTCATAAAGCCGTGGAGGGGGCTAAAACCGCCGATGGCAATCATCACCAGGTCAGAAAAGGCCCGCTCGTCCAGGCCGACGCGGGGCAGGGTATCGGCTTGGGCTAGGAACTGGGCTGTTTGGTCAGGCGTCGCCAGGCGATCGACCAGGGTGCCGCCGTGGGGGGCAATGCCGTCTTTGTGTAGAGTCATGAGAGATACCGCTGCCTTCTGCTGATGAAACACGAAAAATTTGAGGCTGAGCCATGGCCTGGCTGACCGGAGCAACTCCGGTTTTCCGCCGGGGAATCGGGGTTAACTGCCTTGTTCTATGAAATTACATCTTGGTACCAATGTCACTCAGGCGCTGAGGCCGTTTGGGAATTTTCTTACTGAACAGGACACTGGGTCGGCGGTTCTAATCGCGATGGAGCTGACGCCAGAGGGGGTGGGATGGGCCTTGGGCGGTGATGCGATCGCACAGTTTCTCCAATCGCTGCCGCTCGTCCTTGGTCATGCCCCACAAGATGTAGCGGCTCTCGGCCACCAGCAGCGCCACGGTTAACCCCACGCATAGCCCCAGCCCGATCGCTGCCGGGCGGTTATAGGCCAAACCCAGCCGCACCGTCGACCAGGTGAAGTACTGCCGCAGCTGAGCAATCTCAGGTCGCAGACTCCACAGGCTGAGGGGGGCTACCGTCAGCCACAGCAGCCCGCTAACCATCCACCAGCGACGTAGCATGATTGCCCGCAAGCGCTCCAGGGTCACAGGATAAATCGGGGTGCCCATGGGCGAGAATCCGTTAGCTTTGAGCTTCGGGCTGGGGTTCTGACCCGTCAGGGTCATCGCTGTAGGCCTGACCTGTGCGCTCTCGCCACAGGGCCAGCAGCGAACTGGCTACAAAAATACTGGAGTAGGCTCCAGCAACAAAGCCCACAATCAACGCCAGGGCAAAATATTTCAGGGTGGGGCCGCCAAAGATAACGATCGCTACCAGCGGCAGCGTTGTCGTCAGCGAAGTATTGATTGAGCGGGCCAGGGTTTGGTTGACCGCACTATCGACAATGTCGTTGATGTGGCTACCGGGGCTGAGCTTCGCGTTCTCACGCACGCGATCGTAAATTACCACCGTGTCATTGACCGAGAAGCCCACAATGGTAAGCAGCGAGACGATGAACAGACTGTCGACCTCAACGCCCAGCACCAGCCCCAAAATGGCAAATGTGCCAGCGGTAATAATCACGTCGTGGGCCAGGGCCAAAATCGCCAGCAGCGCATAGTCGAGCTTGAAGCGCAAGCTCATGTAGGCCACAATTCCGGCAAAGGAAACCAGCAGAGCGAGTAGGCCCGACACCAACAGCTGTTTGCCCACCACCGGCCCAACGGTATCAATCTGGGTAGAACCGGGGTCAAAGGGGCCAATTGCCTCATCCAGTGCGCTTTGCAGAGGAGCACGCTCGTCTACAGTCAGGGTGCGGGTGCGAATCGACAGCACCTGCTGGTCATCCCCCAAAAGCTGAAGGCTGCTGGAGTCGAGGCCCTGATCTCCCAGCACCTGTCTAACGTCTGCCAGCTCGAGCGGTTCGGTACAGCTGTCGGTAGCCACGCAGGCTCGGGTCAACTGTAGCCGGGTGCCCCCGGCAAAATCAAGGCCCGGCTTGAGGGGTGCGCCCAGCTGCTGCCACGAGATCGCCATGGCCACCAGGCTGACTAGTACCAGCACTGTCGAGATTCCCCACCACAGACCGCGCTGCTGAATAATGTTGAGCTTCATGGGCACTCCTAGGGGCGAACGGTGTCGGGGCGAACGGGGGTTAAGCCGGGGCAAAACAGGCTGGGTCGCCGAAACTGCGGCAGGCTGATGGCTAAGAACATCAGCGTGCGGGTGCAGGTTAAGGCGGTAAACATGCTGATGATGACGCCAATGGCCAGGGTGAGGGCAAACCCCTTAACCAGCCCGGCCCCAAAGTAAAACAGCGCCAGACAAGAGATCAGGGTCGTGACGTTACCGTCCAAAATGCTTGAGAAGGCTCGGTAGAAACCCGATTCAACCGAGCGGTAGAGGGTTTTGCCCGCCTGTAGCTCTTCACGGGTGCGCTCAAAAATCAGCACGTTGGCGTCTACGGCCATGCCAATGCTGAGAATGAACCCAGCAATCCCCGGCAGGGTGAGGGTCACCCCCAGCAGGTTGAAGGCCGCCCAGGTAATCAGAGCGTAGATGACCAGGGCGATATCGGCCAGGACACCGGGTAGACGGTAGTAAACCGCCATGAACACCAGCACTAGCCCTAGGCCAGCAATGCCAGCATAAAGGCTGCGCTGAATGCTGTCGCGGCCCAGGGTGGGGCCTACGGTGCGATTCTCAACCACCTCTACCGGCAGGGGCAGGGCACCGCCGCGCAGCTGAATCTCCAGGTCGCGGGCCGACTCGGCGGTAAAGTTGCCGGAAATAACGGCGCTGCCCCCGGTAATGCCGGTCTCGGCGTACTGCACGTTTACCGTAGGAGCACTGAGCAGGCGGTTGTCGAGGAAGATGCCGATGGTGCGCCCGGTACCGGCGATCGCCTTACTGATCTCCGCAAACTCGTTGCCGCCCTCGCTATTGAACTGAATCACCACTTCCCAGAGGGTGCCGCTAGTGGGCCGGGCGATCGCATCGGTCAGCTTATCCCCACCCAGGGTGCTGGGCTCAAACAGAGCGGCCACAGCCTTTTCGCTGGCGGTGACATCGGCCTGGAGCTTGTCGATGCGGGCCTGGGTATCGCTGTTGATTTCTCCACTGGCGGGCAGGGTGGCCTGGAGGGCCGCCAGCTCGCCCACGTGACCTTGCAGCACCTGATTTTCGATCTGGAGCTGCTGGTCGGTGCCGGGCCGCTGGGCACGAAATTCGAGCTGAGCCGTGCCCCCCAACACCCGTTCAGCCTGCTGGGGATCGCTGACGCCGGGTAGCTGCACCAGCAGCTGATTGTTACCCAACTGCTGCACCACCGCCTCCGACACGCCCAGGCCGTTGACTCGGCCTTCGACCACGGTTTGCACCGCCTCCATCTCCCGTTCAGTAATGGTGGGGATGGCGGCAGTGGGCTGCACCTGGATGGTGAGCTGAGAGCCCCCCCGCAGGTCTAACCCCAGACGGGTGGGAATCTGGGTAATCACCACCACGGCGGCGATGGTGAGCACCAAAATAACCCCTAGCCAAGCTCGATATTTTGCCATTGCGATTTGCTGCGGTGTGGGTGCGGATAGTGATCCCTTGGAATGGGCTGTGCCCTGGGGATCATGGCGTCAATTGGGCTGTTCCTAAATATTAGGTGGTGGGCGGTGCCCACCCTACAGCGGTTCCCTAGACCTTGAGGGCGACCATGTTTTCGACGGCGGCCTCGATTTGTTTGGGCTGCACGATGGTCAATGTCTCTAGCTTACCGTTGTAGGGGGTCGGGATGTCTTGGGACGACAGGCGCACCACCGGGGCATCGAGTTCGTCAAAGTAGCGATCATTGATCGAGGCGATGATTTCAGCGCCAATGCCGCCGGTTTTCATACACTCTTCCACAATAATTACCCGGTGAGTCTTCTTAATCGAGGCCCCAATGGTGTCAAAATCCAGCGGCTTGAGGGAAATTAGGTCGATCACCTCGGGGTCAAGGCCCTTTTTCTCTAGACCTTTGACCGCCTGGGTGACGTGGTGACGCATGCGGGAGTAGGTGAGGATGGTGACATCTTTTCCGGGGCGCACGATCTCAGCTTTGTCTAGGGGCACCACGTACTCGTGGTTGGGCAGGTCTTCTTTGAGGTTGTAGAGCAGCACATGCTCAAAGAACAGCACCGGGTTGTCGTCGCGGATGGCGGCTTTGAGCAGCCCCTTGGCGTTGTAGGGGGTCGAGCAGGCCACAATCTTCAGCCCCGGCACCGCCTGGAAGTAGGCCTCTAGCCGCTGGGAGTGCTCGGCCCCGAGTTGCCGCCCCACACCACCCGGCCCGCGAATCACCATGGGAATTTTGTAGTTGCCGCCGGAGGTGTAGCGCAGCATGCCCGCGTTATTGGCGATCTGGTTGAAGGCCAGCAGTAAAAAGCCCATGTTCATGCCCTCGATGATCGGGCGCAGGCCGGTCATGGCGGCCCCGACGGCCATGCCGGTGAAGCTGTTTTCGGCGATCGGGGTATCGAGCACGCGCAGCTCGCCGTACTTGTCGTAAAGGTCTTTGGTGACTTTGTAGGAGCCGCCGTAGACGCCGACATCTTCGCCCAGCACAAACACGGTGTCGTCGCGGCCCATCTCTTCGTCGATGGCCTCGCGCAGGGCGTTAAATAGGAGGGTTTCTGCCATGGGTGGATGTTGGTGGGTGAATGAGTTGGTGGGTAGGTGGGTGAGGGGGGATGGGTAGGGTGCATTCGCGGTCAACTCCGCCGGGGGATCCGCAGGCCAATGCCGTACTGCAATGCACCATTGTCAGAAGCCATAGGGTGGACAGTGCCCACCACTCAATAGGCTAGTTTTCGGGGAATTGCCCCGGTTCCAAGACCATCAATCCTCAGCGAAGATGTATTTATAGAGATCGTCGGGGCTGGGCTCGGGGCTCTCTTCGGCAAAGGTGAGGGCATCGTCGATGGTGGTCTGGATGCGATCGCGCACCGCCTTCAACGCTCCCTCATCAACCAGGCTGTGCTCCAGCAGATAGGCCTCAAACCGCTTGATCGGGTCGCGGGCCAGCCAGGCCTCTTTCTCGGCCTTCGATCGCAGCTCATCGGGGTCAGCCAAACTGTGGCCCCTAAAGCGGTAGGTGAGGGCTTCGATCAGCGTCGGGCCTTCACCAGCGCGGGCGCGAGCTACGGCCTGCTGGGCGACCTCGCGCACGGCCATCACATCCATGCCGTCCACTTCGACGCCGGGCATGCCAAAGACCGAGGCCTTCTTATAGATCTCGGGCTGGGAGGTGGCCCGCTCGTGGGCCATACCGATCGCCCACTTGTTGTTTTCCACCACAAATAAGATCGGCAGCTTCCAGAGGGCGGCCATATTCAGGCATTCAAAGAACTGGCCGTTGTTGCTGGTGCCGTCGCCAAAGAAGCAGGCCGTCACCTGGTCGGCGCTGGGGTCACCCAGGGCGTCACGGCGGTAGCGCGACTGAAACGCCGCCCCCAGGGCGACGGGAATACCTTCGCCGATGAAGGCAAAGCCTCCCAGCATATTGTGCTCGCTAGAGAACAGGTGCATGGAGCCACCCCGACCCCGGCTGCAGCCGGTTTCTTTGCCAAACAGCTCGGCCATCACATTTTTGGCGGGCACCCCAGCACTGAGGGCGTGGACGTGGTCGCGGTAGGTGCTGCACACGTAGTCGTCAGAGCGCAGGGACTTGATCACCCCGCTAGAGACCGCTTCCTGCCCGTTGTAGAGGTGCACGAAGCCGAACATCTTGCCCCGGTAATACATCTCGGCGCACTTGTCCTCAAAGAAGCGCCCCAGAACCATGTCTTCGTAGAGCCTCAGCCCTTCCTCAGGGGAGATTTGGGCTGCCGAAGCCTGGAATTGGGGTAACGTCCGTTCTTGAACCATGGGTTTTGCTGGGTCCTACGCCGCGATGTCCAACATTTGACTATACCGAAAAGTATCCCCCCTTGGGCAGAGACCCGACGGGGATATGCCCTTCATCATACCGACCGGGCTGCGGGGCAACGGTGCCCGGTTTGGCCGTTGGGCCAAGCTGGTGCGATCGGCGGCCCGTTCTCTCAATCTCTCTACCGGCTGCTGGGCGGTCTGGGAGCGGAGCGAGAGCTTTATTCAATCTTTAAAACCGGATGGACTGTACTTTCCTTTGCCGTCAATGCCCTGGGGTTAACTCGAAGGAGGCAGACCGTTAGCTGATTTAATCCCAAGCCAGAGAATTAAATTTAGAGGCGGACGGAAACTAGAAGACATCAGCGGTTTTGGTCAAGGGTCACCGGGATACCTGGCAGCGGCGACAGGCATGTGTTATAAACTTCACTTTTGCTCTGCTTTTGGGGCAAACGCGATAGGGTGTAGCTATTTCCCGGAGCTGGTAGGCTACAGGGTGGCACAGTCTGGGGAGACCGTGGGTTGAGACAATGGCTAGAACCCATGAATGCAGTGCCAGGGGCGTTGGAGGCAGGGGCAGTTGAGCCCTGGGGTAAAAGTTCGGCGGTTTAAACAGTCCGCAATAAATCTTTTTGGATACTATTCGAGTGAATTCGCCGTTGGGGACGTGAGCTGTGCAAATTCCGTTAGACTACTACCGAATTCTGGGGTTACCGATTCAGGCGACCGCCGACCAGCTGAAGCAGGCCCACCGCGATCGCGGCTTGCAGCTGCCCCGGCGCGAATTCTCCACCGCCGCCATTGAGGCCCGCAAGCAGCTCATCGACGAAGCCTATACCGTTCTGTCTGACCGCGATCGCCGCCGCGACTACGACAGCAAGTTTCTCGCCAACGCCTACACCGTCGATATGGCCTCCGAGCCCTTGCCCGAGGCACGTATTCCCGGCCTAGAGGTGAGTGCCGATGCTGGGGAAGCGGCGCTCCGATCGCTGGCCACCGAGCCCGGCGGTAGCGAGGCCCAGAGTTCTAAAATTGAGATTGAGAGCGACCAGCTGGTCGGGGCGCTGCTGCTCTTGCTGGAGCTGGGCGAGTACGAGCAGGTGCTCCAGCTGGGTCAGCCCCAGCTGGTTAACCCCTACGCCAGCGGCGGTCTGGCCACCCCCGAACCCGCTCAAGACGACGTGGTGCTCACCCTGGCCCTGGCCTGCCTAGAGCTGGGCCGCGAGCAGTGGCAGCAGCGCCAGTACGAAATTGCCGCCGAGTCGCTGCAAACCGGCCACGAGCTGCTGGCCCGAGGCAACCACTTCCCCGCAATTCGGGCTGAGATTCAAACCGAGCTGTACAAGCTGCGCCCCTACCGGGTGCTAGAGCTGCTGGCCCGCCCCCTCGACCAGACCCGCGAGCGCCGCCAGGGGCTCAAGCTGCTCAAGACCATGCTGGAAGACCGAGGCGGCATTGAGGGCAGCGAGGATGACCTCTCTGGCCTGGCGATCGACGACTTTCTGCGGTTTATTCAGCAGCTGCGCGACTATCTCACCGCCAGCGAGCAGCAGGAGCTGTTTGAGCACGAGGCCCGCCGCCCTTCCCCGGTGGCCACCTATCTGACCGTCTACGCCCTGCTGGCCCGAGGGTTTGCCCGCCACCAGCCCGCCCTGGTGCGCCGCGCCAAGCAGCTGCTGCTGCGCCTGGGAGCCCAGCAAGACGTCCACCTAGAGCAGGCGGTGTGTGCCCTGCTGCTGGGCCAGACCGAGGAGGCCAACCGCGCCCTGGAGATGAGCCAGGAGTATGAGCCCCTCGCCTACATTCGTGAGCACTCGCGCCAGTCGCCCGACCTGCTGCCGGGGCTGTGCCTCTACGCCGAGCGCTGGCTCAAAGACGAGCTGTTTCCCCACTTTCGCGACTTTAAAGATCAGGAGGCCACCCTCAAGGACTACTTTGCCGACGCCCAGGTACAGGCCTACCTCGAAACCATGCCTGCCGGTTCGGGCACAGAGTTGCGATCGGAAGCGCACTCCCTAGGGCAGCCTCCCCAATCTGCCCAGGCTCCGCTGACCGCCGCTGCTGGGGCATCCCAATTTTCGGCGACTCAGTTTCCCACGGTTGAAGGCTCGTTGCCGATTGGCGCACCCACCATGCCAAACCCGGCTGCCGCTCCCCGCCGTAGCGCCCCCGCATCTGCTCCGGGCGGCTACGGCAGCAACGGCAACGGGGCCTACCCTCGAACGGCCCAGGCTCGCAACGGCAAAGGCCGCCCCAGTCAGCCCCAGCCCTGGGCCAACGGATTGGCCGGAAACGCCTCCGACCTGGAGTTTCCCAGTGGCCAGGGGGATGAGGACGATCTCTCCGTGGCCGAGCGGGTCGCCCAGCTATCCCCCGACGGCAAAATGACCGCACCGGGAAGCGAAGCACCGACTAAGCCAGGGCCTGAACGACGGCCCCCAACCCCGACCCCAGCTACCCTAGCGCCCGGACAGGCGCTGTCGCCCGCCATGGCTTCGGGGCGGCGCAGTCGCGGGGCTGCCCCCAACTGGGGACGGCTGGCCTTAGTGGGAGCGGCGGGCGTTTTAGGGGTGGGAATTTTGGGCTTTGGCACCATGCGAGCGCTGGGCTGGGTAACCGGGGCCTTTAGCGGCCCTAGAATTTCGGGACAGCCCTTGGCCATTCGCGTCGATCAGCCCGCCTTTGAAATTCCAGAAGCGCCCCCTGCCCCCAGCGAGATTGGCGTCAACGACATGGCCAGTCGGGTGATTAACGAATGGCTGGAGATCAAGCGCGGGGCACTGGGCGAAAGCTACCAGGGCGATCGCCTCGACGACATTTTGCTAGAGCCAGTGCTCACCCAGTGGACTCGCCGGGCCGATGCCGCCACCCAAGAAAGCTGGTACTGGGAATACGAGCACAACGTCGAGATTGAGTCGGTAACCCCCGATGACCCAACTGCCGACAGTTTGCAGGCGATCGCCGTGGTCTCTGAAAAGGCCAAGCTGTTTGAGTTCGGCGTCGAAAATGCCGATGCCGCCTACGACGACACCCTGAAAATGCAGTACGACCTGGTACGCCAGGATGGCAAATGGTACATCCAGGGCATGAATAAGTTAGCCGATGTGAATTAGACTCTGCCTGGGCGAGAAGACGTGTGAAAGGATAGGTCTCTCAGGGGGATGGGTTGTTTTCCCGCTCCCACGATGGACTACCATAAACGCTCATTTTAACGACCGTAGTTCGGCAATCTCTCCGGACGGGCGGCACCTAACTGTGTTTTGATAGAATGCTGTTCGTATTAACCCTAAAAGCTGCATGCCAGTAGATAGCCCGCCCGCTCCCCAGTTGCCCATGGTGCTCGACACCCTTACCAACCCAGGGCTGCCCAGCGACGAATGCCCCCGCCGGGCGCGCATTCAGCTCGACCTACTGCTGCTGGCCATTGAAGCCCTTGACCTAGGGGGCAGCGAAGCGATGCTGGCCACCTCCCGCGAGCTGGCTCTAGAAGGGCTGGTTAAGGGGCGGGTACACCTATGGCTGCTGCGGGGCACTAACCCCATGCGTCGCTACAGCCAGCGCCGTCCCCTAGACATTGAAGAGGCCAAGGCGCTGGTGATTATTATTTGCGCCCTGGCGCGGCGGCTGACGGTGCTGGTGCGCCAGCTGCTGGTGGGCTACCAGCAGCTGGCCGACAAGCAGCTCTCCCCCGAGCACCACTTTCGCTTGGCCGACTATCTGAGCCGCTTTCGCAGCCACTTTCGCGCCCGCATGAACCCGCACCGGGCCGGGGTCATCGCCTACAGCACCGACGAAAAGCTCGATGAGCTAGCCCTCGGGCTTTTGCAAGAACTGCTGCTGTGCGCTGGGGTGCTCGGCCCCCAACGCCTGTGGAATAGCCTGTTTGACGGAGAAGTGTCATGACCGTTCAACGGCAATATACTCTGCCCCACTGCAACCTGGTTTTAGAGGGGCTCAACGCTGATGCCAACGACCCCCTATCGCCCATGGCGGTGCTGATGAACGCTGAGTGCCACCTGCCAGGTGCCACCGATGCCACCCTCGCCGGGGGGCGCGAATTTTTAGACAGTTTAGTGACCGCTGTGAGCCGCTACGGGCAGCAGTTGCTCAGCGGCGTGCCCTACCCCAGAGCGACGGGGGCAGCGCCCCCCCTGGTGGAGATCAAGCCAGGCGATCTCCCCTACCACCACCACCTGATTGTGCAGCAGCAGCCCCTGGGTGAGCGCGTTAACGATGTCAACGCGCTGCCGCCGCTGGATATCCAGCTCACCACAGTGCAGTTTTATGACCTGATGGAAGCGGTCGATCAACTGCTGGCCGACAGCCAAACACTGCCCGATATGAAGGCCCAGTTTCAGGCGGTGTCGCGGCGACTGGTGCGGCCTACCGAACCCATAGCAAAGCGGGCCGCTGCCCCTGCCTTGGGAGCAGCGGCTTTAGCTGCCGCCGGACTGGCTCTCTTCTTTGTGCCCCCACCCAAGTTCGAGCCCAGCCGTCCTGAGTCAGAGGCCTCAACCCCGGCACAAACCAGCACGCCCTCTGGGGAACCCAATACCCAAGCGGCTGAAGCGGCGGGCAGTGAAGACACAGGAACGGCTGGGGACGACCCGGCTCCCGCTGGGGATAACTTAGACCGTCTTGAGGGTGCCCCGGCGATTACCGACGCGGCCACCATTGCCCTGTTGCAGTCTGACGTGACCCAGCGATTACAGGAGGCCTGGGCCAACGCGCCCCGTCCCAGCGGGGATCTGGCCTATCGCATGGCGGTTTCTGAAAATGGCGATATTCTGGGTTACCGCTACGAGAACGACCTGGCCCTAGAGGAGGTCGATAACACCCCGCTGCCCGAACTTACCTTTGTGCCGGTGGCAGGCGCGGAACCAGTACAGGAGCGAGTGGCACAATTTATTGCCACCTTTACCCCCGACGGCGAGGTGGTGGTAGAGCCCACCGAGGCTCCCACTGAGGCCCCCACCGAGGCCAATGCCGCTGAGCTACCCCGCCTAGAGCAGAAGGTGACCGATGGCGATCGCATTCGCGAACTCAACAGCACCCTTTACGACAGCATCTTGGCTGAGCTAGAACCCCTATCGACCAGCGAGGCCCTGAGGTTTCGGGTGCGTCTGACCGAGGCGGGGGATGTCGTAGGCTACGAGCCCGTCAACGCTGCCGCTGGTCTGTTGGCGAGCGAGACCCCCTTGCCCGGACTAATCACCGCTGCCGACAGCACAGGCGATCAGGCAGACTTTCAGGTGGTGTTTACCGAGAGCGGTGTGCTGGAAGTAAACCCCTGGGATGGCTGGCCCCAATAGGGTGAGCCTATACCTTGCGCCGCCGATGCCCTAATGATGCTGGCCCGATGTTTCTAGCCCCACTGCACCATGGCTGATTCCCCCGATCTGCCACCGTTGCCCTCAGACCCTGCTCCGGTGTCTCCCCGCCCGGTATCGCCTCCCCCTGCGCCTAAGCCCAGTCGTTGGGCAGGGCTGCACGCGCTATGGACTCTGGTGGTGCGCCTAATTATGCTGGGTGCTGGCGTCAGCATGGGCTGGCTGGTTGGCATGGTGGTGGCCCAGGCGTGGCCCGCCCGCAATCCAGAGCCACCGCTGACGGAGGTGATCCTGCGTCAGGGCAGCCAGACTCAGCGCAAACTACGGCAGCTGCCCCGCTGGTGGCAGGGCGATGGTCCGGTTGATGGGGTTGTCGATGAAGTAGCACCAGCGCCGGATTCTTCTTCGTCAGCATCTTCTGGCGTTGCAGATGCACCGGAGGCTGAGCCACCTGTGCCGGACGAGGAGCGCGATCGCATCCAAACCGACCTCACTGCCCTGCGCCAAGACCTAGCCAGCCTCAATACCCGCCTGGCCGAGCTAGAGACCACCGTGGGTACGCCCCCCACAGGAACCCTCGAAGACCGCTTGCAGCGCCTCGATCAGCGCCTTGGTACCCGCGATAATGCGGCCAGCGGTGAGGCAGCCAACGAGACACCTGCACCTGCTGAACCAGAGACGCCCACCGCTGAACCATCGCCGGAGACAGCACCAGCAGCTCGGGTGCCCTACCAGGAACCGCGTTTCCCGCTGGTGCGCGATCGCGTCATCTTGCCCAGTGCCCTGCTGTTTGAACCAGGCGGTAGCACCTTGACCCCCTCCGGCCAGCAGCTGCTCGACAGCATTGCCTCCGACCTGCGTCGCTACGGGGCCGCAACGCTGCTGGTGGGCAGCCACACCGACGGTGCCGCCTCGCCCGATCTGGCCAGCCAGCTCACCCTACAGCAGGCGGTAGCGGTGCAGCAGCATTTGACGCCCCAGCTAGAGGGGGGCGGCATTCGCTGGGTGCCGGTGGGCTACGGCCAGACTCGGCCCACCACGGCGGGCACCACCGCCGCCGACCAGCAGCGCAACCAGCGGATCGAAATTGGCATTGTGCCCGGTAGCTAATCAATGCGACTAGTCTTTTTTGGAACACCTCAGTTCGCCGTGCCCAGTCTTCAACGGCTGCTGGCCGAGCCGGGCTTTGAGGTGGCCGCTGTCGTCACCCAGCCCGATCGCCGCCGGGGCCGGGGCAGCCAGGTGGATGCTTCGCCCGTCAAACAGGTCGCCCTCCAGGCCAATTGTTCTATTCTGCAACCCAACCGCATCAAAAAAGATGAGGCAACCCTCACCGCCCTAGAGGCTATCCAGGCCGATGCCTTTGTGGTGGTGGCCTACGGGCAGCTGCTCTCCCAGCGCATTCTTGATATGCCCCGGCTGGGCTGCATCAATGGCCATGGCTCGCTGCTGCCCGCCTACCGAGGCGCGGCCCCGATTCAGTGGTGCATCGTCACCGGCGACACCGTCACCGGCATGACCACCATGCTAATGAACCTGGGCATGGATACCGGCGACATGCTGCTCAAGTCATCCCTGCCCATTGGCCTGCTGGATACTGCCGGGGAGGTAGCGACGGCCCTGGCTCACCAGTGCGCCGATTTACTGGTAGAGACCCTGCACGGTCTGGCGAATGGACTGCTCAGCCCAGTACCCCAGGATGAGGCCCTGGCCACCTACGCGCCGCTGATTCAAAAAGAGGATTTTGAGTTGGACTGGGGGAAGACGGCGATCGCACTCCACAACCAGGTGCGCGGCTTCTACCCCAACTGCGTCACTACCTTTCGCGGGCAGCCGTTGAAGGTCATGGCGACGGCTCCTGTGGGAGCGCCCTACTGGGCAGAACTGCCTTCCGAGTTGGTGGCTATGCGGGAGGCAGTGGAGGGGGCGATCGCAGCCTCCACCCAGCAAAATCCTCTCCCCGGCACCATTGTGGGATTGATCAAGGGCCAAGGCCCCCTAGTACAGACCGGCGACGGGCTGCTGCTGTTGCGCCAGGTCAAACCCAGCGGCAAGCAGGCCCAGAGCGGAGCCGATTTCGTCAACGGCAGCCGCCTGCAAATCGGGGAATCCCTTGGCTAGTCCACCCATCTCAAACTCAATTGGTAAGCTAGGAGCGTTTGGGTCATCCTTTCCCCAGAGATAAATCACCGATGAAACCAGAGCTTTCAGCCTCTACGCCGCTCTACGGCCCGGTGCCAGAGTATCTGCAAACCCGCCGCGAAGTGGTGTTTTTGGTGCTAGGAGGGCTGTTCCTCGGCACCCTGGGCATGCTCAACATTCTCGGCATTAGCCGGTTTGTCAATATCTTTACCTGGGGCGATTTTGCCGTCACGGTGGCGGTGGGGGTGCTGCCCTATCCCCTGACCTTTCTCTGCACCGACCTAATCTCAGAACTCTACGGCAAAAAGCGGGCTAACCAGGTGGTTTGGGTAGGGTTGCTGCTCAATCTGTGGGTGTTGTTCATCGTCTGGCTAGGGGGCGTGCTGCCGGGGTTTGAGACCACCGACCCCGCCACGGGCGAGCTACTGCGCGATGCCGCCGGGCGACTGCCAGTGTTCTTTGAAATTCGAAACCTCACCTTTGGGGCAGTGGCGGCCTCCATGCTGGCCTACCTGATGGCCCAGTTTGTCGATGTCTACCTGTTTCACTTTTGGAAAGAGCTGACCAACGGCAAGCACCTGTGGCTGCGCAACAACGGCTCTACCCTCATTAGCCAGCTGGTCGATACCATCACCGTAGTGCTAATTACCCACTTTCTTGCCGGGGCGCTGCCCATCGATGTAGGCCAGGAGCTATGGCCCCAGCTGATTCGCTTTATGGGCTACGGCTACACATTTAAGCTGGTAGCCGCCCTGCTCGACACGGGGCCGTTTTACCTCTGCGTATTTTGGCTATCGGATTATCTCGGCCTAGAATCCCCCATTGCCAAGTCAAAGCCCCCTAACCTGGTTAGCCGCGAGCAAGATTGACTGAACAAAAGTAAGTGCTAATAGACTGAACTGATATGGCAATGTCCAGTTGATTAAGACACCTGCTGAGGCAAGTCCCTAACCAAAGGACTTCCCGGCAGCGAAACGTCCTATACCAAATCAGAATCACATAACCCCGATTCTCACAAGGCATAACCGTAGGGTGCATTCGCGGCTATAATCACGTCCGGCAACGCCTCGATCGCTTTGATTAGACGCAATGCACCTCTCAGGAACCGGGGGTAAACAAGCAGGATTTGGTATAGCGCTCTGCTCCCTTGCAATCAATCTTGCCCATGCATGAAGTTCTTCACATACCAGCCAAATAAAATTCAGGGGCCGATGGCTAAATCTGCGGCACTGGTGGCAAGCCGGAGACTTCGTTGATCTGTTCTAAACTGCCGCTGTTGAATTCAGTTTCGGTTAAAAAGCGAAACACCTCCTGGTACATGGGCTTCCAGTAGTCATTGCCCATGTTTTGGCTCACCTCCAGCGGGTCAACCATGGGGTGAGGTACCAGAGCCTCGCTGGGGAAGGTGTATTGGTAATGGTTGCCATAGCGCTTGAATAGTGAGGCCTGACTGAGAGACTGCGCGAATTTTTGGTTGGTTTGCAGGTCAGCAGCGTCTTCGTTTTCGGTCAAAATCATCAGCGTGGGCTGGGGGCGCAGGGCCGCAATGTTGTCTTTGCTTTGCACAAACGCGCCAAACCGATTGGCGGCGGTAAAACAGCCCAGCGGAAACCGCAGTTCATCCCAGCCAAATTCTTTGACATCCAATGGGCCAGCTAGGTTGATGTAGCGCTCGCGGGTTGCTCCGCCATACACCTCTAGCAGCGGCGCAAAGGCCACCACTTTGGCAACCCGCTGGGGGTTTTTGGCCCCCAGGGCCAGGGCCACAGCCCCACCGACGGATAGGCCTACAGTGTAGACGGGGCCAGGCAACGCCTCTAGCTCGGCCAGACGAGCCTGGGCATCGCTTAGGTAGGCCAGGTGAGACGACACAAAATAGCGGTCAAAGTCGGGGTCGTTGTCGCGCTCGATCGCGGCAATAATATCCAGCAGGCGGGGTTCTAGCTTGCTGAGGCGGGCCATCAGCCCGACCATTTGGACGGGGGAAGGGGTGGTGGCACCCTCGCCCGAGGCCGCCAGGTTGGCGAGAAAATGTTGCAGCACCGGGTCGGCGTTCACTTTTTCCCGCAGGGGCACTAAAATCTCGGGCTTGAGGTCAACCTGGGGCCAGTTTTGGTCGGGGTTGACATAGGCATGACCCGCCAGGGTGGCCTGGTAAACGTTGAAGCCGTTGCGAAACAGATAGTCGGCCAGGCGCGACATCTGGTGGGGTTTGGCGCTAAACCCGTGGAACATCAAGACAGTGCCCTTGACTGGAGTGCCCGCCTCATGAAACAGGTAGTAGGGAAAAGCGCCATCTCGCCGGTCGGGACGGGCGGCGATCGTTTGGACGTAGGCTTCGATGCGCTGCCGCGTAGCCTGGAGCTGATCGTAAGTCGGGGCCGTGGGGCTAGTTTGCAGGGTGAGCATGAGCCTAGGGGGTGAGGACTACATCGTAACTACCGTTGGAAGACAAAGGCCGCCTCCCCCGGTTGCTACAGAGACACTAGCCCAAATTCCACCAGGGCGGGATAAAAATTGCGGTTTTCGTGGCTGGGGCGGCTGAGCTTGATCAGGGCGAAGCGTTGCAGGGGGCGCAGCGATCGCCACTGCTCTAGCTCAATCTCAGCCCCGACCGCCTGCGCTTGCGTCTGCACATCTTCAGGGACGGCCTCACCGTTATGCCAGGGAGGATGGGGGTCGATGGCCAGGGTTGAGGCCGGGGTGCCCTGAACGCGTTGCACCAGGGACTGTACGTAGGCAGTGTAGGCCACCGTGGATTCGCGATCGCTGCACTGAAGCTGAGTGAGGCGATCGCGTTCACCCTCGCTAAACCGGTGCCAGTGCTCTAGCTTGAGCTTGACGCCGCAGGTGTCGAGCTTGAGGCGCACCTGCATGGGAATGCAGCGCAGCGACTCCACAAAGTCAGCCTCAAACTGAAAGAAATCGTTGGCTTCTAAAGATGTGTTGGCCTGGGTCATAGGGGGTTGGGGGCAAAAGCGATCCTAGCGGGGCTGAATTGAATGCACGTCGAGCCGATAGGTCTGCCCCTGGTGGGTAATGGTCACCGGGGTAGGGCCAGCTCCCGTTGGCGGTGGAGGTGCAGGGATAGGGGTAAAGGTGACCCGCTCAACCTGGGCACCAGCGGCGGGGGTGAGTGACCCCGCCACCTGGCTGGCCTGCTCAAGCTGGTTGGTCAGCGACACCAAACCGCTGAGCCCGTTGATCAAATCACGAATGTTGCGGCGGAGGGCCGGGTCGCCGGTCAGCTCATCCACGTCGGCCAGCACCTTGTGGGCGCTTTGAAAGACGGTGCGGGCCGAGTCCAGGGTTTGCTGGAGCATAACCAGGTTTTCGGCATTGTTGAAGGTGCCCGTAATCGAGCGAATGTCGGCGGCGGCCACGGCGGCATCGGCAGAGAGGCGATCGAGGTTGGCAATAAACTCGCTCTGCTGCAGGGCCGGGCTCAGGGTCGTAGTAATGGCCTGAAGGTTGGCGGCGCTGCGATCGAGGTTAGTGAGGGTGTTCACCAGGGTGCCCCGATTGGTGACCACCAGGCGGTTGACCTCGGTGCCGGTAATTTCAAACTGGGCGGCGGCGCTACCAACGTTGTCGGTGGCACGGTTAGCCGAGGCCATCAGCGGCCCCAGGTCGGTCTGCAGCTGCCGCGACAGAACAATCAGCTCCGTCGAGAGCAGGCTGGCGGTCTCGGTCAGGGTAGTGGCGTTGTCGAGGGTGGTTTTGAGGTCGGCAATAATCTCAGGGTCAGCAAAGGCATTGGCGAGCCCCTCCGCTGAGCGAATCAGCGACTCGTAGCTGGCCCCAACCTGGCCGTTAAGGCGATCGCCGTCACAGATAATCGCCTGGCCGGGGCAACTCTCCGCCGTGGGGTCAACGGCTAGCTCCTGGTCGCTCATCAGCCGCTGGGGCGTGATGTCGATGGTGGTATCGCCAATCAGCCCCGACTGGTTGACAAAAATAGAGGCATCGCGGGGAATGCGCAGATCGCTGCTGCCGATTTCCACCGCCACATCCACGGCGTTGGCGGTGGGGGCAATGCTCAGCACCCGCCCCACGGGTACCCCGCGATAGCGCACGTTGGTGCCCTCCTGCATGCCCAGGGTATTGTCAAACACAATGGTGGCCCGGTAGCTGCGGCTGCCTGGGTTGAGCCCCCGCAGCCACAGCACCAGCCCGGCAAACAACCCCACCGCCATCAGAATGAGCAGCCCCACCGATCCTTCTCGAATTGCCCTTGCCCGCATGGTGCCTCTCAAATCAACCGCTCAACGGCTTATTCACAACCCATTCTCTACTGAATCAGCTCGACCTGACCGAGGTTAGAGTGTTCCAGCTAAATGCTTATCCGCGATCTTACCGCGACCAGCCCAGCGGGCCGAGTTCACGTCCTTAAAAAGGATGTTGTTTGGCTGAGATACTCTGAACGATGGCTCTGGCCAAGCTGGGCCTACTGCACCATCTGAATTGGCCCCTCGACTCGACCGCTAAAGAACTGTCGCACAAAGGGGTTGTCGGTTTCATCGACGGCGGTAACCGGCCCCTGCCACTGAATTTTGCCCCGGTGCAAAAAAATCACCCGGTCGGCGGTGCGACGAATGGTGCTCTCCTGGTGGGTGACAATTAGGTACGAGCTACAGCCGTTGTTGCGCTGAATGGCGCGAATTAGGTCTTCGATCACGGTGGAGGCGATCGGGTCGAGGCCCGCTGTGGGTTCGTCATAGAGCAACAGCGCCGGTCGATCCTGCGGATTGTCGGGGTTAGAGACAATGGCTCGGGCAAAGCTGACTCGCTTGCGCATGCCCCCCGACAGCTCCGCCGGGTAGCGGTTGCCCGTACCCGGCAGTCCCACCATGTCGAGCACGTCATCGACAATCTGGCGAATCTGGTGAGCGGGCAGGCGAGAGTGCTGATAGAGCAAAAACCCCACGTTTTCTTCCACGCTGAGGGAGTCAAACAGCGCCGCCTGCTGAAACACCATGCCTATGCCCACCGGGTCGGGCGAATCTTCGATCAGCCCCTCGCGGCGCTGCCCCTGCACGTAGATCTCGCCCGCATCGGGAGACAACAGCCCGGCAATGATTCTTAAAATAGTAGATTTGCCGGTTCCTGAGGGGCCAATAATTGCCACCGCTTCGCCCCGGTACAGGGTGAGATCGACGCTGTCGAGCACCTGATTGTCGCCAAACTGCTTTGAGATGCCCTTCAGCTCTAGCAGTATCTCGCTGTCGCAGTTGCCCGAGGCTGGCCGAGGAACAAGGTGGGAGTCTAGGGCAGCGGTAGGCTGCCCTAGGATCGTACTGGGATCTTGGAAATCGGCCATAGACCTTACCGATGGGAGTAACCCGTGTCTGCTCAGCAGTCTGGCTGCCTGGGTTTATCTAGCTGAGCGGTTGGGTTTACCAACCATTAACAGCCGCCGGGGCATATCCATGCCTTGACTCTATCAAATAGCCGCTAAAATCGAAGGCGCTGGTGCTCAATCCTATCAAAGGCTGTTTGAAACGCCTGGGCAAGTTTATCCATTCGCGGGAACATTGCTTAGGCTAGGCCATCGTTCGGGCTAGGTATGACAGCTCGATCGCCCACAGCCTTACTGTCCGTTGCAAACCGCCGCTCAGGTTGGTCAGATCGCTATCGACCTCCTTCCATGTTCTTAAAATCTTGCTATACGGCCCTGACTAGACTGTTCCGCCAGGTCAGACGAGAGACCTTAACCCTAGCCCCGCCGCGGCGGGTCAATCGGCTGATGTGGTGGCTGGCACCGGGGCTGCTGGTCAAACGCTGGCTGTTTCTCAGCATGGCGGGGGTGCTGCTGGTCGGAGTCGGGGGCATGATCTGGCTCAAGCTGACGCCGGTATTTTACACGGGGCGGCTGCTGGGGGCGGCGCTGCGGGCGTTTACCACCCACGTGCCCAACTACGTCAGCGGGCCGTTGGGCATCTTGCTGGGTCTGGGGCTAATCTTTTGGGGCCAAAGCCGCACGGTGGGGGCCATCACCGATGTACTCATTCCGGGAAATGAGGAGGATCTGCTCGATGCCCTGCTGGCCCAGCGGCGGCTGTCGCGGGGCCCCAAGATTGTGGTGGTGGGCGGCGGCACTGGCCTGTCTAACCTGCTGCGGGGCATGAAGCGCTACAGCTCCAACATTACGGCCATTGTGACGGTGGCCGACGACGGCGGCTCGTCGGGGCGGCTGCGGCGCGAGATGGGGGTGCTGCCACCGGGGGATATTCGCAACTGCCTGGCGGCCCTGGCCGACGAAGAAAAGCTGCTGACGGAGCTGTTTCAGTACCGGTTTGAGTCGGGCAGCGGGCTGGTGGGCCACAGCTTTGGCAACCTGTTTTTGACCGCCATGAACGAGATTACGGGGGATTTAGAGCAGGCGATCGCGGCCAGCTCCAAGGTGCTGGCGGTGCGGGGCCAGGTGTTGCCCTCAACCTCGGTGGATGTGCAGCTCTGGGCCGAGCTGGATGACGGTCGCCGGATTGTGGGCGAGTCAAAAATTACCGAGGCGCGGGGGCGCATTGTCCACATTGGCTGTCTGCCGCCCAACCCACCGGCCCTGGCCAAGGCGGTCAAGGCGATTGAAGAGGCCGACTACATTGTGATTGGCCCCGGCAGCCTCTACACCAGCATTATTCCTAACCTGCTGGTGCCCGATCTGGTGAAGGCGATCGCAGCGCGGCAGGTGCCTCGCATCTATATCTGCAACATCATGACCGAGCCAGGCGAGACCGATGGCTTCTCGGTGTCTGACCACATTCGAGCGATCGACTCGGCCTGCGGCTGCTACCTGTTTGATGCGGTACTGGTACAAAAGGTGATGCCCTCCGATGCGGTGATTAGCCACTACGCCAGGGCCGGGGTCGGGCCAGTACTGCTCGATCGCGCCGCCATTCTCGACTCGGGCCGTCGCATTATCGCCGCCAACGTGATGGAAGAGAGTGAGGATATGACGGTGCGCCACCATAGCGAGCGCTTGGCGCGGGTGCTGCTGCGGTGGTATACCCGCACGCAGCGGTTGTGGTAGACGGGGCGAGGGGTAAATATTTGGCCTGCTTATCCCTGGCTTTGGCCTAGGAGGGATCGGTGTTGAAGCGGCGGCCAACCCAGCCGACGATGCCGCTGGCGATCGCCCCGGCCATCAGCACGCTGAGAGCAGGCATAATCAGCGGATTCCACAGCGAGTACCAGAGGTCTAGCCCCAGATCGAGGTTCATGCTGCGCCCCAGCACGGCCACCACAAACCAGCCCAGACTGAGCAGCACCAGGCCCAGGTCGGCCACCAATACCCAGCTAATCAGGCTAGAGATACGTTGTGTTAGGGTCATTTGTTTCATGGGTGCGCTAAATACATCATCTTGGGCTCTAATGCGCCGGAGGAATAGGCCGTCTGATCGCCCCTAGCCCTTAGCCTCTGTCGATTCCAAAGCAAAAATAGGCTGCTCTAAGAACAAGAGCAGCCTACCAAAAAGACTAAAGCTATTCACTGATTGATACAAAATTTGCCTTGGCTAAGGCAGGTAGCTGGCCCGGAGTTATCTTAAGCGTCAAGATTCTGTATCAGCAGGTTGTCGGGGTCGACGTAGTGGCAAACGGCATCATCCACGCAAATAAGGGCCCAACCAGAAGCCTCAATGCTGACCAGCTCGTAGTCGGCATCTTGCACAAAAAATCCCTTGTGATTACGGGTTTCAGGCTTAATTCCAACGGGGTTATTAGACATGGTTAAGGCTCTCCAGATAACAGCGACCAGCAATGGTAAGAAAAGCTTATGGCTTACTTGAGGAAATCCTATCATTGCCTTCATGAGAATTTTATTAAGTAATCTATGGCTTTATTGCGGAGGAACCGTGTAACCGGATGTTACAGGGCGATCGCACCCCCTAATTGGCTTGTCAAGCCCTTGACTTATCGTTTACTGGCCTCCGCATCACATAAATTTTGCCGTCAAAGGAAGATTAACTAAAGTTTTATGAATTTGCTATCAGTTCCGAAGAATCACTGAAGAAGCGGTAGAAATACTCATCGATCGCGGCGGTTTTTCTGCGATTTGATCCGGTTCTTTGCTGATCCCCGCTGGGTTAGCCGCATCCTAAGCGACGGCTCGACCTTGTTGAAGGCAATTATTAAGTTGAATGCAGTCACAGCTATAGGGCTCTCATAAATGTTTGCCGCAACCGCCCATTGCCCTCCGTCGGGTTGCCGCAACCTGCCAAAAATACAGGAATTCAAGTTCAATGCCCAAAGCCGAGCCCTAGAATTTGGGTGACTCCAATCGATGGACTGATCGCTTCTATGACTTCCCCGTGGCTAGGCTGGATTCAGCAACTTCAGGGCATTGCCCAAACCGGTCTGCACTACAAAAATCACCCCTTTGACACGGCGCGCTACGAGCAGATACAGGCGATCGCCGCTGCCATGCTCGCCGCCCAGATCGAGGCCGATCCGCCCGCTATTCTCAATCTCTCACAGCAAGAGCAGGGCCACGCCACCCCAAAAGTCGATGTCAGAGGCGTCGTGTTTCGCGACCAAAAAATTCTGCTGGTGCAGGAGCAGTCTGACGGGCTGTGGGCGCTACCCGGCGGCTGGGCCGATATCGGTGATGCCCCCAGCCACGCCGTTGAGCGCGAAATCTTTGAAGAATCTGGCTTTACGGCCAAAGCCACCCGCCTGCTGGCCTGCTACGATCGCGCCCACCCCCGCCACGGGCACCCGCCCGCCCTGCACCACAGCTACAGACTGGTGTTTCACTGCGAAATTACTGGCGGCCAGCTCACCCCCAGCTACGAAACCCCAGCCGTTAACTTCTTTGGCCCCAACGACATTCCCCCCCTTTCCCTAGGGCGCACCGGGCCAGGCCAAATTCAGCGCTTCTTTGACTATTTAAAAAATCCCAACCAACCCACCGACTTCGACTAACCCCCTCCGTCCCCATCTTCCACTCCCTCACCCCCCACTCCCCACTCCCCACTCCCTCACCCCTTCCCCCCACCCTTCCGCAACGCCCCCTGAAACACCCGCCGCCCGACAGGTTCTACCCCCGAGGGCACCAGGCGCAGAGGACTCTGGGCGCTGGGGCTGGCCACCAGCGGCTCGTAGGCAATAGCGATGGGAAAATCGCGCTGGTCAAAGGCTTCCAGCAGCGCCTGCCGGGGCAGCTCAGCCGGGTCAATAAAGGCCGGATCATAGTCAAAAAAGGCCTGGCGCTGGCTCTCGATCTCTATTCCGCTGGCTCGCATTTCTTCGTCGTAGGCCAGGGTATAGTTGACGAAATCGGGCTGGCGTTCCCCCAGCTGAATGCGATCTTTAATCACAAGGCGATTTTTAACCGCCAGGGTGTACTGGCTAGGGGCCAGGGTGTCGTCGGCAAAATAGAGGCGCTTGAGATCGGTGTTGGCTGTCAGGGCAACCCTCTGGCCCGCTGGCAGCTTGAGGCCACTGAGATCAAACCCAGAGCTTTTTGACACCTGGCGATCGGTGATCGAAAATCCGGTCTCTGGCGTAGACGAGTTGAACTGGTAGGCGCTGGTCTCATCGGTGAGGTTGATCGCCAGACGGGGCAGTTCGGTGGCTCGGTTGGCCACCACGGTAATCTCCGGCCCGGTGGCGTTGGCCACCAAAAACAGGGTGAGGGTCTGGCTAGGGTCAAGCCTGAGTTCCTCAACGTTGGCCGTATACCCTGGCCCCGTGAGCTGGAGCGTGGCGGGGGATCTGGGTGCTGCGGCCACTCCAGTCAGGGTGATCTGGAGTGGTTGTCCCATCTGGGCGGCGGGCAGCCGATAGCTAGCGGGCACCTCGCGGTTCAATCCGCCCTTGAACGGCACCAGCTCTACGGCATTCTGGCTGCTGAGGGACGGGAGGGCTGGGTCAGAGGCCGCCGACTCCTCGTAAGGGGTGACGGTGAGCACCCCTTCTCCAACTAGGATGATGTCTACGGTGGGAGCCGCTTTGATCTCAGCCTCAGCCTCGGTTTCGACCTCGGGGCCACAGAAGGGACAGGTGAAGGGGCCGGTGGCGGCCAGTGGTTGATCGGCTGGGGGCTGCCGCCACGATCGCTGGGTCAAATCGAGGGTTTTGCTTTGGCCATCGCCCTCAAACACCGGGCCGCTGGCAGTGGGCTGGTAGGTCCAGGTATCTGCCTGGGTGTCAAACTCCATATGGAGGTCGGTAGGGCTATTAGAACGACCGGCAGGGTAGTTACTGTCGTAAACGTACACCCAGTATTTGCCCTGGCCTCGATCTTCGACGCGGTAGGGGGTGAGGCTGTGGCCCTCGGTCAGGGCACCCTCCAAACGGCGATACACCCCCATGGTGAAGGGGTCGAGGGAGCCACTGAGAAAGACATCGAGCAGCGATCGCAAAATTTGCGTCGGCGTAAAGGTGTCGCGCACCACCTGGGTCTGCTGAGCCACCTCGGTCACCCCCTGCATGAGAAACAGGTTGGCGATGAAGGTTTGCAGATCAAACAGGGTGCGCACCAGGCCAAACACCGTGCGCCCTAGCAGGGCATTGACCAACCGCTGCCACCAGGGCAGGCGCGGCTGGATGGGCTGCCACAGGTCGAGCACCGCAGCGGCCATACCCTCCGAGAGGCCCTGGTTCATGCGGCCTAGCTGGGTTTGCAGCCAGCTTTGGGCGGCGGCGGTGAGCACACAGGTCGCCGACTCGCCCCCGATGCAGACCTGGGTGCCAAACAGCTGTTGCAGCTGCTCGGTCAGCACCTCTTCCCAAGCCTGGGGGTTGCGGGTGATGTCAATCGCCTGGGTTAGCTCCTGGTTGGAGAACTGAAACCCGTTTACCGCTGGATCAAAATTGGGCAGGGCCACGCTGCCGCTGGGCAGCTGTTCGAGCTGAGCCAGCATATCTGCATGGGCAGACGTTAGCGCCGCCGGGGTCTGTCTGATTGCCCAGGGCGAAACAGCAGCCAGGGCCGCGTAGGGCAGCAGTTGCACAGTGATATAAGTTGTGAGCAGCATGACCGCCAACCACCGCCACCGCCGCCATCGACCCAGTTTGATGCCGTGAAAGATCGCCACTGCCCCGCCTACAACGCACTGCCTGGTGATTGTAACCAAAGGGGCCACAGCCTTGAGTTAGGGCTAGGGCAGATGAGGTATTGGGTAAGACAATTCCAGAGGCTAGAACTCAAGCCCACGCGGTCTTTCCTGCTTGCATGGGCAGTCTGCGGTTTGCATTCTGTTTCGCAGGGGGCAGCCCGTCGATTGTCATTACTTGACGCGATACCTGACCGACGGTGAGGGTAAAAGTGAAGCCGTAAGATCATCCCTTAGGTTAGTCAGACTCCTAAGTTGTTTCTTGTATGTTTAGGGAAAGTTTTAAGCTTTGTAACGGCACTAGGGCTTTTGGCTAAAATGATAGTCCCCTGCGATCGCCGAGTTGGCTAAAATTACGACCAAATCAGGGTGACTTTAGGAATTAACTATGTTCTTTCAACTACCGCCGTCTCTGCCTCCCGCCGCCGCTGTCGGTATAGCCTCCATTGTTGAGCAGGTTGCTGAGTGCAAAAAGGGCAGTCGCGACTGTTTCCCTGAAGATCGAGTGGGTGCCCTTCAGCCCATGGTTCTCGATCTTAAGACAGTGGCGATCGCCGCCCTACAGTCACCTTGAACCTAAGGCTTAAATCGCTGAACAACTGCCACCACAAGCCGCTGGATGTTCTCCTAGCGGCTTTTTGCTAGGTTAGGCGCAGCAGCTGGATACAACATTTCTAAATCGAGAGTCGCCGCCGCCGCCGCCAGGGCCGTTGGCGACTCTGGGGTAGTCAGGTAGGGCAGCGTGCCCAGTACCGGAGTTTGGGCCAGACTGGCGATCAGCCCGGCTGGAGCCCACTGGTCAATCTGCTCAGGGGTACAGGGCTGAGGACAGTTGAGCACAATGCCCCGCAGGTCGATAGCGTTTTGCCGGGCCAGGGCCACGTTGGCGATCGCCTGGGCGATCGCCCCCAGCCTGACCGGCACCACCAGCACCACCGGCAGGTGCCAGGCCGCCGCCAGATCCGCCACGGTGAGTTCGTAGGTGACTGGCGACCCCAGCCCCCCCAACCCTTCCACCAAAACCCAGGGATGATTTTGAGTAGCGGTTTCTAAAGTGCGCCAGGCCGAGGTGAGATCCACCGAACGACCTTCCAGGGCAGCCGCTAGGGGTGGAGCCAGAGGCGCGTCAAAGTACTGGGACGTAATGGCGTCCAGGCTGGTATCAGGGAAAAAGAGGCGCTGGTACAGCTCGCGATCGCCCACCCCCGACTGAAACGGCTTCAGCACCACTGGGGCCTGATCTGGCCGATGCTGCTGCCAATAGGCCAATAGAGCACTGGTGAGCACTGTTTTACCCACTTCGGTGTCGGTACCGACTACCAATAGCGCATTCAAAGAAACCATATGCCCTTTTAGAAAAAACCTGAGTCAAGGAATACGTTGGGGGTTCAAGGTTTAGGGTCTAAGGTTGCCCCCTGAACCCTCAACCTTAAACCTCTAACATCATCCCTAATCTGCCGATATCGTCAGCACGTAGTTAGACGGGCGGGGCGACGACACATCCACAATATAGTTGCCGCTGGTGGGCAGCTGCCCCTGCCACGACAGCACTCGCGACGCGTCAGGAATCAACTCGCCATCGGGAAAGCGCACATCCAGCGTGACCGGGCCGCTAACGCTGGGTAGCTCTAGGGCCAATACCTGCCCCTCTTGGGCATTAATAATGTAGCGGCGAGAGCGGTCTTGGTTGACCTGACCCGACACCTGCACGCTGGTCTGCCCCGGCGGAATTTGCACCCGCTGCTCAACCACGTTGGCGTCGGGGTTCGGCTCCGGTTCGGGCTCGGGCGGCGGCTCAACCGTGGGCGGCGGCTCAACGCTGGGCTCGGGCTCAGGCTCAGTCGTGGCCTCGGGGTCGGGCTGGGCGCTAAGGCTCACCTCTAGCTCGTAGTCGCTCTGTTCTAGGCCCTGAACTGGGCGCAGCTGCACAATATATTCGCCATCAACGGGTAGGGTGCCCTGCCAGTTGAGCACGCGCTGGGCCGAGCTATCGACCGGCTCTCCCTCGGGGGTGAGCACCGTAATCAGCACCCCTTCTCCCGTCATACGGGTTAGCAGCACCTGGCCAGCCAGGGCGTTGAGACGGTAGTTAATGGTTTCGTTGCTGCGCAGGCTGCCCCTGACGGTGCGATCGCTCCCCGGTGCGATCGACAAATTCTGGCTGTACTCGACCGGGCTGGTCTCGGGGGTGGGCTCAGCGGTGGGTTCCGGAGTCGGGTCGGGCTGGGGATTAAGGGTGATTTCGGGGCTGGGCACCGGGGTAGGGGCCGGGGTGCGGTTGAGCAGGCTCACCAGCGTCCAGCCGCCGAGGCCCGCCAGCAGAGCCAAAACACCGCCAATCACCGCCACGGCCCAGGGGTTTTCCCACAGAGTGGCGGGTTCGGCAATGGGCACTGGGGCCGTGTAGTTGGGAGCCTGAGTCACAGCACCAACCTGGGTGGGCTGATACTGTCGCCCCACGGCCACCGTTCGCACCTGAGAGGGCGGCGCGGCGGCAGCAGTACCCGGCGCGGTGCCCACGGCACCGAGAGCCTGGGCCATTTCGCTCACCGATTGGTAGCGATCGCCCGGTCGGTAGCTAGTGGCCTTTCGCAACACCTGAATCAGGCCGGGGCTGAGGGTGTTGGGCAAATGCCAGCTGAGGTTGACATCGTCAAAGATTTCCTGGGGCTCTTTGCCGGTGAGCATCACAATAGCGGTCACCGCCAAGGCGTAGAGGTCGCTGCTGGGGTAGGCCCGCCCCGACTGCATCTGCTCGCTGGGGGCATAGCCCAACTTGCCCACCGAGGTGGCCTGGCTGAGGGTGCCCGGCGGCTGAATGCGGGTGACCACTTCTTTCACCACCCCAAAGTCGATCAGCATCGGCAAACTGTCGGTGCGGCGCTGCATGACGTTGTCAGGGCTAATGTCGCGGTGAATAATGCCCTTGCTGTGAATGTGGGCCAGCACCGGCAAAATCTGCTGCAAAAACTGCCGCACCTCGGCCTCTGAGAAAGCCATGCCCTGCTGGATGCGCTGGTTGAGCAGGTCGCGGTAGGTGACGCCGTCGATATAGTCTTGCACCAAAAACAGGCGCTGGTTTTCTTCAAAGATGGCCTGAAATTTGGGAATCTGCGGATGCTCGATGCTGTAGAGAATGGCGGCTTCGCGCTGAAACAGCTGGAGCGCCTTGTCGGAAAACTGATCGCCCTGCTGAGGTTCGAGTTCCTTGACCGCGCAGCGTTCGTTAAAGCGGCCCAGGTCTTCGGCCAGATAGGTGCGCCCAAAGCCGCCGTGACCCAGCTCTTGCAGCACTCGGTAGCGGTTCTGAAGGGTGGTACCAGGGATCAGGGTGGGGTGCATAGATTTGGAACAGTTCAGAGCTGAAAACAGGCAGCCAGTCTGCCAGAGCGATCGCTACACCAGTTTACAGTAGGATTACCGACCGCTTCATAGGTACCCTGGGCGGGCCCCTACGCCTCCGGTGGGGAGGAAGACCCTACTGGAGGAATGCTAACCCCTTTGCAACAATAGTAAAGCGGACACCAAAGTTGGGGCAGGCCGTTCTGAATAGATGCGGAGCGGGTTAACGCGATGCTGAGGCGATCGCGGTTCAAGGCTGGAACAAGGGCAACGGCTGGCTACGCTGGGCCGTCATCACTTAATTGCAACCTTATATAGGAAGGCAGTGGGCCATGGGGCTAGGGTTAATGGATAAAGACGACATGTCAACAGATGCCACCAATGTAGAGCCGGTGCATTCAGGCCCAGCCCAGGGAAAATTTCCCCTCACAATAAAACCAGGTTGGGCGCTGCCAGCGCTGCTGAAGCGACCGCTGTTGGTGGGCGGCCTAGGCCTTTCTGCCACCCTGGCCCTGCTGGGCAGCACCCACATTAACCCGCTGGATAGCTCGACGCTGCTCAGTGCCATTGCCCTGGGCTCAGGGCTGTGGTGGTGGCGGCGGGGTGTACCTACGCCAGCGGCCCCCAAGCCCATTGCGCCCCCCGTGGTCGATCGCTCTCGGGTTGAAATTGAGCTAGCGACGCTGGCGGCCTTGATCGACACCCTAGAGCAGGAAGCTAAGCTAGCTGGTCAGGTAGCCCAGGTTTCCAAAACACTTACTGCGTATCGCCAGGGTCATGAGGCTCTGGGGACAGACCTCGATCGCCCGACGCTGCGGGTGGCGATCGCAGGCGAACCCCGCACTGGCAAAACCACCCTGCTCACTCTGCTCACCGCCCAAACTGATTCATTCAGTGAGGAAAACACGCCGCTGATCTTTGAAGAAGTTGCCCTAACCGTTACTCCCGAAACGTCAGGCCCCAACTGGCTCGACTACGACGGCCTGCTGCTGATTACCGACGGCGACATTACCGACAGCGCCCTCACCCTGCTGCGCGATCGCGCGATCGCCGGTCAGGGAGCGGTGCTGGTCTTCAACAAGCACGATCACTACGACGCTGCCGACCAGCAGACCATTTTGTCTCAGCTTCAGCAGCGGGTGGCAACCCTGCCCGCCACGGTGCCCGTCGTCACCGCCGCCGCCGCTCCCCGAGCGATCAAGGTGCGCCGCCACCAGTCCGACTGCACGTTCATAGAAACTATGGAAACGCCTGAGCCAGCGATCGCCGGACTTCAGGCTGCCCTCAATTGCGCCCTGTTGGCCGAACGATCAACCCTGGTCGCCGCCACGGTGCTGCGCCGCAGCCAGACCCTGCGCCAGCGGGTGCAAACCGACCTCAACCGCCTGCGCCGCGATCGCGCCCTGCCCCTAATCGACCAGCTCCAGTGGGTGGCCGGGGCCGCCGCCTTTGCCAACCCCGTGCCCACCCTCGACCTGCTGGCCACCGTCGCCATCAACGGTCAGCTAATTCTCGACCTGGGCAAAATCTACGGCTTTAACCTCACCCTCAACGAGGCCAAAACCGCCGCCAGCACCCTGGCTAGCCTTACTGTCAAGCTGGGCCTGGTCGAACTCTCAACCCAGGTGCTCACCGCTGTGCTCAAAAGCCACTTCGCCACCTACCTAGCTGGCGGCCTAGTGCAAGGGCTCAGCGCCGCCTACCTCACCCGCATGGCCGGTCTCAGCCTAGTTGATTACTTTGAGCAGGCTGCCCTGGCCGGCACCCCTACCAGCGCACTGTCCTGGGATGCGATCGCCCAGCGCCTGCAAACCACCATTCAGCAAAACCGCCAGCTCAGCCTGCTGCAAACCCTCGCCAGACAGGGCATCGACATTCTCAAACCCGCCCCCGCCCCACTCCCCGCCAGCACCGCCCCACCCCTCGATCTGGACACAATGGCTGTCGATGCGATCGCCGAAACCATTCCCGTCACCACCGTTCCCCTCGAACCCATCCCACCCCAAAGTTAAACTCCCGCCCCATCTCCCCACACCCTACCCGCCCACCCCTCACTCCCCACCCCCATGCCCCCCACCCCCCTCCTCTCCCGCGCCCGCCAAACCCTCAGCCAGGTCGTGACTCGCTACTCCATAGCGGTTCAGGGCAGCGTCAACCCCCACCAGGCGGCGGTCAAGCAGGGCTTGGGCCAGCTCCAGAGCCTCAGCGATAAGCTAGAATCGCGCTGTCTGCGGGTGGCGGTGTTTGGCCTGGTGAGCCGGGGCAAGTCGGCGGTAATCAACGCCCTGATAGGGGAAAACATTCTCGAAACCGGCCCGCTGCACGGGGTCACCCGCTGGCCTCGGTCGGTGTATTGGCAGCCCGAGGTGGATAGCGACCTGCCCTGGCAGATCGAGCTGGTCGATACCCCCGGCCTGGACGAGGTGGGCGGCGATATTCGCGCCGATATGGCTCAGACCGTAGCTAACCAGGCCGATTTGATTTTGTTTGTGGTGGCGGGGGAGATCACCCGCCTGGAGTACGACGCCCTGGCAGAGTTGCAGCGCGGGCACAAGCCACTGCTGTTGGTGTTCAACAAAATTGATCTCTATCCTGAGACTGACCGGCAGGCGGTATACAACACCCTCAATGGCCTGCGGGCTGAGCTGGGCCAAGATATTCCAGGAGCCAAACTGGCTGTGGATGAGGTGGTAATGGTAGCCGCCAGCCCCGCCCCGCTCCAGGTGCGGGTGGAATGGCCCGATGGTCGCACCAGCGACGAGTGGGAACCTCAGCCCCCTCAGATTGAGCCGCTGCGCCGGGCGCTGTTGGCCATTGTGGGCCAGGATGGTTCGGCCCTGGTGGCCCTCAATGCCCTGCGCCACGCCCGCTCGATCGAGGGCGATATGGTAGGCCATATCAGCCGGTTACACGGCGATCGCGCCGACGAAACCATCTGGCAGTTTGCCAAATACAAAGCCGCCGCGGTGGCCCTCAACCCGATCGCGGGCCTTGACCTGCTGGGCGGCGTGCTGATTGACCTGGTGATGATTCGCACCCTGGCGCGACTCTACGGCTTCCCGATTACGGGCCACGAGGCGGGGCGGCTGTGGCGGGCGATTCTCAAAAGCTCGGGCACGCTGCTGCTAAGCGAATTGGGTAGCGGGCTGCTGGGGGCGGGCAAAACCACCGCCGCCCTGGTCACCCTGGTGGATAGCGCCTCGGGGGTAGCCGCCCTGGCTGGGGCAATGACGGCCCAGGCTAGCGCCGCTGGATACGGGGCTTATACCGTGGGCCAGGCCGCCAAAACCTACTTAGAACAGGGCTGCACCTGGGGGCCAGAGGGGGTCAGCGCCACCCTAGCGGCCCTGCTCAGCGAGACCCAGACCTCGGCGGCCCTGGCTCGGCTCCGCCAGGAGGTTGGGGCCGATCTGGTAGCAGCCTCAACCCTCCCCAGCTAGCGGTGTCGCCCCGGCTGGGCAAATGGGTACCCTAATTTGACCACCGTTGCCTTGGCGATTCGCGAAGCGTTCGGGAACCGACTCGGAACGAGTATCCGTCCCGGAATCGCCCACCGCCCTTTGCCCGCGCCGGTTTAAGTGACTGGGCGTTTGCTCTGCAGATAGCCCCAAGCTTTTATTTAGTTTTATCTATCTCTAGTTACCTCAGAGGGCTATTTGGCCACGCTATACCTTACTGCCTGGGGTGATGTTGGCCATGGCCATTCGTTTAAATTCAGACGTTTCTATGGCGAATGGCCCTCGGACGACCCTAGCCCCGGCCGACCCCAGCGGCCATTCAGACGATCTGCGATTGGGTGACTTAGTTGATGGCCTGCCGCCAGTGATTACTCCCCAGGTATCGGTGCAGGCGGCGGCTCAGATTTTGCGCGATCGGGCATTGAGCTGTTTGGTAGTGGTCGATGGAGCCACCGTGCTGGGCCTATTTACCGAGCGGGAGGTGCTCCAGGCCGTGGCGGTGGGAGGCGATGTCATGGCGACTCCACTGAGCCTGGGTCTAGTGGTGTCGGTGCCCGCCCTGCGCCCGGAGGACAGTCTGCTAGGGGCAGCCCAAACCATGGCCACGGCGGAGCTATCGCACCTGCTAGTGGTCGATGAGCAGGGGCAGCTCTGCGGGCTGGTGCCCCGCCAGCGCCTAATTCAGGCCCTAGCATTCGCCAAGCCCAATTTAGACCCATCTGCTGAGGCTGGGGCACGGTCGGAGGAGGCGATCGCCGATGCCCCAACCGAAGGGGGGAGGTACCCTGCACTAGCCAACGGTGCAGTCCCCTTGGCCCCGGAGCAGGGGCTCACCATCTTGGCCCACATTCACCACCAGCTGCTGGGGCTGGAGGGTCAAAACCGGCTGCGGGTGCTGACCCACTGTCTAGAACGGCTAGGGTTGGCCAGTGGCGCGCTGGGAGCGGCTCTATTTGAGACCCACCTGGATCGCGAGGGGACGACCCTGACCAGTCTGCGCACGGCCTGGTGGAACCCCAGTGCGGCAAAGGCTGACCCTGCCCCGCTGCAAAACCTGCCCCAGGGACAGCTACAGCGCTGGCATGGGGTGCTCTCTCGGGGGGGCATGCTCACCGGGAGGTTAGACAGTTTTGCGGCGGTAGAGCAGCCGCTGCTACACCATTTGGGGGCAGCGGCGGTACTGGTGCTGCCGCTGCGCTGCCACGGGCAGTATTTTGGGTTTTTGGTGTTTAGCTACCCGAGCGCGGGCCAGCCCTGGTCGTCGGCTACGGTAGAGCTGCTGCGCACGGCCTCAATGGCGCTGTCGCTGACCTGGGAGCAATACACCATGCAGTCTTGTCTGCACCAGACCCAGAGTGCCTTTGCCAGCCTGTTTCACCACAGCCCCGATCCCATGGCGGTGACCACCTTCCCCGAGGGGCGGCATCTGTTGGTCAATGCCAGCTATGCCCGCTGGCTGGGGCGGCCTGGCAGTGAGATTATTGGCCGTCGCCCGGCGGAGTTGGGCATGGTGCACAACCGCCGCCAGTTTGCCCGGCTGCGACGTCAGATCTGCGATCGCGGCCGCATTCAAAACATTGAGATCGACTCGCACTTGGCCGATGGCCAGACCCACACCCTGCTGGTGTCGGCGGAGCTGACCCAGCTCAACGACCAGCCCTGTCTGCTCTCGATTGGCAAAGACATCACCGAGCGCAAGGCAATTCAGGCCACCCTGAGCGCCGCTGAGGCCCGGTTTAGGGTGATTTTTGAGCAGATTGACGTGGGCATTTGCCAGGCCAACCTGGACGGTCAGCTCATGGATGTCAACCCCGGTATGGGCAGCATGCTAGGGTTTAGCCGCGCTGAGCTAATTGGCAAAACGTTCCCTGAAATTACCCATCCCGACGATCTGGCCCTTGACCTGCACCACTACAACCGCCTGCTGGCGGGCGAACTTGAGTCATTCACCATTGAGAAGCGCTACTGCCACAAAGCGGGGGGCTTTGTCTGGGTGGCGCTGACGGTATGCCTGGTGCGTAGCGACGACGGCGAGCCGTTGTTTAGCATTGGGGTCTCCCAAGACATCAGCGATCTCAAGCAGGAGGAGGCCGAACGCCAGGCCGCCGAGAAGGCGCTCCAGGCCTCCCACCAGCGCATCAACAACATTCTCGAAAGCATTACCGACGCCTTTTTTGCCCTCGACCAAAGCTGGCAGTTTACCTACCTCAACCAGCGGGCCGAGCAGTTTTTACAGCGATCGCGCCATCGGGTGCTGGGCCAAAACCTGTGGTACGAGTTCCCCGAGGTGCTGGGCACCCAGATGTCAAAGGAGCTGCGCCGGGCGATGGTCGAGCGGGTCAGCCTCACCTTTGAGGAATATATGGCCCACTCCGACAGCTGGTGCGAGTTTCACGTGTACCCCACCCAGGAGGGACTGGCGGTGTACTTTCGAGATGTCACTGGCCGCAAGCGGGCCTACGAGCAGATAGAGCACCAGATTCGCCGCGAGCAGGCCCTCAATCGGGTGGTGCAGGCGATTCGGCGATCGCTCGACCTGGATATTATCTTTGAGACCGCCGCCCGCGAAATTGCCCACCTGCTCCAGGCCGACCACGTCGATATTCAAATGCGGCAGCCCGCCGACGGGGGCTGGCGGGTGCTGGCCGAGTACCGCGCCGACGACCCCTGCCCAGCCTGCTCCACCGGTTGCTCGACGACGACACGGCGGTGGCTGAGCGTCTCAGACAGCTCGATATCGTGCAGCTAGAGGCCACCCGCGACCAGGGCGAGTACGAGTTGCTGGCGGCTCTGCCCGGCTGCTGGCTGCTGGTGCCGCTGGCGATCAGCGCCCCCCTGCCCTGGGGCTGCCTGGGCATTCAGCGCCATACCTCAGGGCCAGAGCCCGAGGCCGAACCCTGGAAAATATCTGACATTGAGCTGGTGCAGACCGTGGCCGATCAGCTGGCGATCGCGGTGCAGCAGGCCCAAACCCTGGCCCAGGCCCAGCGCGAGCTGCGCGATCGCCAGCGGGCCGAGGCTCGCCTCAAGGAGGCCCAGCGCATTGCCCACACCGGCAACTGGGATCTCCACCTGCCCACCCAACGCCTCACCTGGTCTGAGGAAATGTTTCGCATCTACGGTCTAAGCCCCCACCAGCCCCCCCTCACCTTAAAGCAGCAGCTGGCGGCCCTGGAAACGGGCGATCGGCTGCACTGGGAACAGCAGCTGGCGATCGCGGAGCGCACTGGACAGTCCCTCAATTTAGAAGGAGCCATTGTGCGCCCCGACGGCAGCCACCGCTTTGTGCAGCTGCTGGGGCAAGCCCAGCGCAATACCCTTGGGGTCGTGACGAGCCTAGTGGGTACCCTCACCGACATCACCGATCGCAAACTGATCGAAGAGCGCCTCGCCTACGAAGCGCTCCACGACCCGCTCACCGGATCGCCCAATCGAGCCTTTTTTATGGAGCAGCTGCATGGGGCGGTGCAGGCGGCAAAGGCTTCTCGGGACGTGGTTTTTGCAGTGCTGTTCATCGACCTCGATCGCTTCAAGGTAATCAACGACAGCCTGGGCCATCTGGTGGGCGATCAGCTGCTGATCGAGTGCGCTCACCGGCTCACGTCGGTGGTGCGCGAGGGGGATTTGGTGGCCCGCCTAGGCGGCGACGAATTTGCTATTTTGCTCAACCCCATCGCCGTCATGGAAGACGCTCTGAGCGTGGCCGATCGCATCCACCAGGTGCTGCAGACCTCCCTGGTGCTAGAGGGGCGCGAGATTTTTATCAGCGCCAGCGTCGGCATTGCCTCCAACCTCACCGGCGCTGTGGAAGCCGTTGACTTTTTACGCGATGCCGACACCGCCATGTACCGAGCCAAGGAGAATGGCCGCGGCCAATCGGCCCTGTTTGACCCCGCCATGTACGAGCAGGTGGCGACCCGCCTCACCCTCGAAAACGACCTCCAGCGGGCGATCGATCGCTGCGAACTGACCCTGCACTACCAGCCCATCATTGACCTCAGCACCCACCAGCTAGTCGGGTTTGAAGCCCTGGTGCGGTGGCACCATCCTCGCTGGGGGCTAATTCCGCCTACCACATTTGTTCCTCTGGCAGAAGAAACCGGGCTGATTTTAGCCATCGGCGAATGGATTCAGCTAGCCGCCTGCCAGCAGCTCCAGCAGTGGCGGCAGCGACTCCCCGAGGCTCAGGATTTGATCATGAGCGTCAATCTGTCGGTCAAGCAGTTCGCCCACCCCCACCTGCTTGCCACTATTGACGAAGCGCTGGCGTCAACGGGCCTCAGTTGCCACCACCTGCGCCTCGAAATTACCGAAAGCGCCCTGATCGAAAATCCTCAGACCGCTGAGGTCATGCTCCACGCCCTGCAAGAGCGCGGCATTCAGCTGGGCATTGATGACTTTGGCACGGGCTACTCGTCACTGAGCATGGTGCACCAGTTTCCGATGCAGAGTCTCAAGATCGATCGCTCCTTTATTCAAGCGATGGAGGCCGACCCGCGCGGGGTGGCCATGGTGCAGGCAATTTTGGCCCTGGCCCAGAGTTTGGGCATGGCCGCGATCGCCGAGGGAGTCGAGACCGAAAGCCAGCTAGAACAACTGCGCCAGCTGGGCTGCCCCTACGCCCAGGGCTACTGTTTTGCGAAACCGCTGCCCGCCCCCGAGGCCGAACAGTTCCTAGTCAGCTGGCCCCACCAGAACTGAGGCCTAGGCGGTTTGAGCAAGCTCTAGGGCTGCCATGCCACAGCCTGGATAACCTCATCCCCAGGCCCCAGGGTGACCAGGGTCAAGCCGTTTTCGTCCAGGGCATTAAACACATCTAGGGTAGTGCCATTGTCGAGGGTAATCAGCAGGCGCGTCCAGATCTCAAGCTCGCGGCCGCCAATGGCCATCTGCCCGCGTCCGAGGGAGACAGCGGCAATGGTATTGCCCAGAATAGCGTCTAGCACCGCCACCCCTTCCGACAACCAGCGCACCGTTGACCCACTGAGGGAAAAGGGCAGCACACGGCCCACCTCCATCGCTAGATCGTCAAATTTTTGCCAAGAGATCGACAGGGTTGAGTCGCCCACGGTCAAAAACAGCGGCACATCCATCCAGTCGCTCCACTGTTGGTCGTCGTCGCACCACAGCTGGGCCAGCTCATAGCCCAGAATGGGATGACCGACCAGCCCCGAAAAACAGTCTTGAATGAGCTGTAGCTTGGCCGCTTTGGCGGTGACGTAGAGCAAGGGATCGCCAATTAAAATTCCATCACTTCGAGCCGAAAACAGGCCCCTAGCTAAAGGGAGCAGCCCATTGGCAATCGATGGCGCTACAGCGACTCTGGCAAAAACTGTAGACCGTAGCGGCTGGCGATCGCAGCGACTTGACGGCGATCGAGGGGTTGATCCTTAGGCAGCTGGTCGATCTCAGCAAAAAATTGCTCGAATCCGCCGGGGGTCATGGTGTTCATGGCCATACCAGGCTCAGAGCCAATATTGCGAAAGGTGTGGGGAATGTGGGCCGGTAGATTCACCAAGTCCCCTGGGTTTGCAACCACTGTTTCGTCGCCAAAACGAAACTCATAGGTGCCCTTGAGAATGTAAAACAGCTCGTCCTCGTGCTCATGCACGTGGAGCGGGGGGCCACCCTCAGGGGGCGTATTGCTAATCACCACTGAGTAGGCCCCATTGGTCTGCGAACCCATGACTTTGCCCACAATTTCTAGGCCAAAAATATGCCAGGTGGTGCCAGCATCGGCCTCCACCCAGAAGGAGGCCGATGCGGTTTCTGGCGGGTTGACATCAGCGGTATCGGCCCAGAGCGGCGAGCGACTGCCTAGGGCCAAAATACCCAGCGTGATCAAAACGCCGATCGCAGCCCAGCAGAGGCGTCGCAGCGAAACGTAACGGCTGAGGTCAAACAAGTTAGGTCGAAGCGTCATGGCAAAGCCGGGGCAGACAGGGACTGAGGTAAGTAGAAGATGGCTGTGCTACCAATCTCTTATATTTTGACCCGTCTGCCAACTCACCCACCCAGACCCTAAGGGGGTGAAAAGGTTCAGCAACTCAAACTGAAATCCCTAAACCGCCAAGAACTCCTGAATGACATCGTTGGTGAGTTCGCTGGTGGGGCCGTTGGCGACAATGGTGCCCCGCTGCATGGCGTAGTAGTAGTCGGCCTGGCGCACAAAGTGCAGGTGCTGCTCCACCAGCAGCACCGAAATGCCGGTAGTTTTAACAATCTTCTTCACCGCTGCCTCAATGTCGAGAATGATCGAGGGCTGAATGCCTTCGGTGGGTTCGTCCAGCACCAGAAGTTTGGGCTGGCCCATAATGGCGCGGGCGATCGCCAGCTGCTGCTGTTGACCACCGCTGAGGTCGCCCCCCATGCGATCGAGCATGGTCTTGAGCACGGGAAACAGCTCGTAGATCTCCTCGGGCACCTCTTTCTGCACCTTGCCCCGGCTGCCCAGGGCCTCTTGGCCGATGATCAAATTCTCCCGCACCGTCAGGCGAGGAATCACCTCTCGTCCCTGGGGCACGTAGCCAATGCCCATCCGCGCCCGGCGATCGGGGGAAAAGCCGTTGACCACCTGACCCTCAAACCGAATTTCGCCCGTGCGCGATCGCAGCACCCCCATGATGTTTTTGAGCATGGTGGTTTTGCCCACGCCGTTGCGACCGATCAGGCACACCATTTGGCCCTTGGGGATGGTCATGCTCACATCGCGCAGAATGTGGCTTTCGCCGTAGTAAAAATTTAGCCCCGAAACCTCAAGCATGGGCGCGGTCATAGGGTCTTGTAGAGCCGGGGCGGGGAGGGTAGTGGTCATGGGGGTTTTGGAGTTTTGAGTGCTTAGTTTTGAGTTTTGAGTTAAGTCTCTGGGGGTAGCTTGAGTCTGAATTCAAAATTCAAAACTCAAAATTCAAAACTTACCCCCGAGCAGCCAGTTCTTCTAAAGCAGCGGATTCTAGACGGCTGACGGTTTCTGGGGGCAGGCCCAGCAGGTTCAACAGCTTCTGGTAAACTACCGCCTCGGTCTGGTTGATCTGGTTCGAGCTAATTACCTCATAGCTGAGCATGAGGGCTTCCTCGCGCTGGGCCTGGGTGGCGAGGTGGGGCACTAGATCCTCTAGCGGAATTTCTGTCGCCAGCAGGTTTTTGAGATCGTCCCGCAGCTCGGCCTGCTCTTCGGGGGCATGGGCAAACTTACGGCTGAGGCGATCGAGAATCACCGCCTGCTGCACGTCGGCAAAGTTGTCGTCGGCCCAGGCCATAGTAGCGGCGATGCGCAGCAGCAGCATTTGTTCGGGGGTGAGGCCGGTTTCTTTGCCCAGGTAAACTTCAATCACCTTGGGGTCGGTCTGCACCTCGTCCATGGTGCCCTCAAACAGCACGCTGCCCTGGTGCAACACCGTGACCTGGCGAGCAATCTGGCGTACAAACTCCATGTCGTGCTCAATCACCACAATGGAGTGGCTTTCGGCCAGCGACATTAGCAGCTTGCCGGTCTGCTCAGTTTCTTCGTCGGTGAGGCCGGCCACCGGCTCATCCACCAGCAGCAGGTCGGGCGACTGGGCTACCAGCATGCCAATCTCAAGCCACTGCTTTTCGCCGTGGGAGAGTAAGGCCGCAGGGATGTCGGCTTTGTGGTCGAGGCCAATGGTTTCAAGCAGCCCCCCGACGGTGCGCTTTTCGGCGGTGGGGGCTTTTTTGAAGAGGGTGGAGAAGACGTTCTTCTCGCGATTGCAGGAGAGGTCGAGGTTTTCGCGGGGGGTGAGGTTGAGGTAAACACGGGGGGTCTGAAATTTGCGGCCAATACCCAGACGCGAAATCTCGTGCTCTTTGTATTTACGCAGGTCTTGGCCTTTAAAGTAGGCCGCGCCCTCGGTGGGCTTGGTTTTACCGCTGATCACATCTAAGAAGGTGGTTTTGCCCGCGCCGTTGGGGCCGATAATCACCCGCAGTTCCCCCTCATCCATGCTGAAGTTGAGGTTGTTGATGGCCTTAAACCCATCAAAGCTGACGGTGACGTCTTTAATCTCTAAAACTTTGGTGCTCATGGGGGAGTGGATAGGTAGGGGGTGAATGGGTTAGAAGGTTGGAAGGTTGAAAAGTTCTAACCTTCTAACCTTCCAACTACTTTTCGGCGTATTCGGGGGTTTCGACGATGGGTTCGGGGGTGGGGGTATCGTCCAGATAGGGCAGGTCAGTGGAAGACAGTCCCAGGGCTGAGCTAACTGCCAAGCCAAATTGGCGACGCCCCCAGCCGATGATGCCGTCGGGTAGTGCCGTCACCACAATCAAGAACAACGCCCCCTGGAAGAACAGCCACACATCGGGAAAGCGTTCGCTGAGCAGACTGCGGGCCATATTCACCAACACCGCACCCAAAATCGCCCCTACCAGGGTGGCGCGCCCGCCCACGGCAACCCAGATCACCATCTCAATCGAGAAGGCAATGTCCATGACCTGGGGGGAAATAATGCCCGACTGCACGGTGTAAAGGGCACCGGCGATACCGGCGATCGCCCCAGAAACCGCAAACACCAGCACCTTAAAGGCGGTCGGGTCATAGCCCGAAAACCGCACTCGGTTTTCGTCGTCGCGAATGGCCACCAGCATGCGGCCAAAGCGCCCGCTGGTGAGCCACCGGCAGAGCGCATACATGGCAATTAGCGCGATGACGGTGCTGATGTAGAAGAACATCCGCATACCGTCGCTGCCCACCTGCTGGCCCATAAACACCGAGGTGGAGGTTTTGAGGCCGTTGGTGCCGTTGATCAGCTTTTGCTGCCCGTTAAACAGGTTAAAAAACACCACCAGGGCGGCCTGGGTCAAAATCGAGAAGTACACCCCGCGAATGCGGTTGCGGAACACCAGATAGCCCAGCAGCCCCGCCACGATCGCCGGAATGGTGAAAATTGCCAGCATCGTAAACGGCAAGGAGTTAAAAGGTTGCCAAAACAGCGGCAGCTCCGTGACCCCGTAGAGACCAAAAAACTCGGGGAGTTGTCCTTCGCCCAGAGTGTTTAACTCTAGGTACATCGCAAAGGCGTATCCCCCCAGGGCAAAGAAAATGCCGTGACCCAGGCTCAGCAGCCCGGTGAAGCCCCAAATCAGATCAATGCCCAGGGCCACGATCGCGAGGGCCAAAAAGCGACCCACCAGGTTCAGCCGAAACCCCGATAGCAGCATGGGGAGAATCAGAATCAGGAAAAGGGCGATCGCAATCACGGCGACCACTTCGATCATCAGCTTGCGCTTTTCGCTGGCCTTGGCAGCGCGGCGCGGTTGAACGGCAACATTTGTAGTCATAGCCCTATAGCTCCACCGAACGGCCCTTCGGCGGGAACAGCCCAGCGGGCCGCACCTGCAAAAAGGCAATAATTAGCGCAAAAACCAGTACCTTGGCCATGCTCGTGGTGGCAAAGAAGGTAAAGAAACCAATGATGGGCTGGAAAAAGTCTGACGGCGGAAATAGCAGCGCCATAGTGCCCGAACCCAACAGATAGGTGGTAATGCCAATTACCATGGCCGCGACAATACTGCCCACCAGCTTGCCGACCCCGCCGACCACCACCACCATGAAGGCATCCACAATGTAGTTGCCTCCTAGGTTAGGGCCGACCGAACCCAAAAGCGTCACCGCAAACCCGGCAATGCCCGCCAGCCCAGACCCAAGGGCAAAGGTAATCGCATCTACCTGGCCGGTAGGAATCCCCAAACAGGCACTCATACCGCGATTCTGGGTCACCGATCGAATCCGCAGACCCCAGGCTGTGCCGTTGAGAAACCAGTAAACCGCCGCCAAACAAATAATGGTGAGAGCAATAATAAACAGTCGTGCCGAGGGAAATTGCAGCGTGTTACCGAGGGTAATGCCGCCCCGCAGCCAGCTCGGCGGCGTGACATCCACGTTGCGGGCCCCGAACCAGGGGCGGGCAAACTGAGCGCTGCCAGAGCTTTGGGTCAAAAACCAGGTGAGGGCTGCGATCGCGCCACTCAGCCCCAAAAACACCGGGTTCGCCCAGCTAGATATCCGATCCCAGTCGGTGTAGCGGGTCAGCACCCAACGACCGACAAAAAACAGCGCCGCAAACACCACCAGGCCAATCACCATAGGCCAGCTAACGCTGCGGATGAACTGAATCAAAATCAGACTCACCCCCCAGGTGGCCAGCAGCGTTTCTAGGGGGCGACCGTAGAGGTAGCGAATCACCGTTCTCTCTAGCAACAGCCCCAGCAGGGCGGCCACTAAAAATGCCAGAGGTAGGGCCGCAAAAATATAGAGATCCGGCGCAATTCCCCCCATGCTTTTAGCCGCATTCTGCACCACAAAGGTGGTGTAGGCCCCAAACATCATCAGTTCTCCGTGGGCCAGATTAATGACCCCCATTAAGCCAAATACAATGGCTAAGCCCAACGCCACGATCAACAGCACTGCACCGATGCTAATGCCATTGAAAAGGCCACCAATTAAGCCTTCCAACACAGCCTTTACCGATTTAAGAACAACGCACTAGTTAACAAATGTTAATTGGTTTGCCCAGCCAACCGGGCACCACCTCAGGGGAATACTAAGGTGACCCCAAGAGAAGAAATGTTCACCTTTTACAGTTTTCGCCCGTTTAAAGGTTTGATTTATATCGTCCCCCTCGGCTGTTTTAACCCCTGCTTTTCTAGCCCATGATCGAGACCAGAAAAAGCCTGGCTACGACAAAATTCCCGCAGCTTTAAGTTGAGAGATCGCATTGTCTAGCGACCAAACCAACAGCGGCAGTGATAATCCGAGCATGCGGCCCAGGCCAGATACCAAGAGCGGGGATACAGCCTGCTGCATCCCCGCCAAACCGCTGTTCGACAGCACTGCGATCGCGGCTACAGCCCAGACCTAGATCTCAAACTTGCCGCCCTTAGCCGGGTCAGACCAGTCGCAGGCGAAGCCAATGGTGTCGGGCACAAACTGGTTCCAGGGCTCAGGGTCAATCGGGCCGTCGGTTTCCCAAACGATGTTGAACAGGCCGTCATCCATGACTTCCCCAAGCCGTACCGTCTTAGAGAGGTGGTGGTTGGTGTTCATGGTCACGGGGCCTTCGGGAGCAGCCATTTCCTGGCCGTAGGCTGCCGTCCGCACCTCAGGAATATCGAACGTTCCGGCGGCCTCCACGGCCTGCTTCCACAGGTAAACCATGATGTAAGCGGCTTCCATGGGGTCGTTGGTAACGCGGTCTTCACCAAATTCGGCCTTAAAGTCGGCCACCCACTTTTCGTTTTCGGGGGTTTCTACGGTTTGGAAGTAGTTCCACGAAGCCAGGTGGCCCACCAGAAACTCTGGGCCAATCTGGCGAACTTCTTCCTCAGCCACGCTCACCGACATCACAGGATAGAGATCTGGCCCCATACCCGCGCCCTGGAGCTGCTTGAAGAAGGCCACGTTGCTGTCGCCGTTGAGGCTGTTGAAGATCACGCCACCGTCGGGCAGGGCCGCCTTAATCTTGGTGATGATAGGGGTCACTTCGGTGTTGCCCAGGGGTAGGTAGTCTTCACCCACCGTGTTGCCGCCCTTGGCCTTGAGCTGCTCTTTAATAATGGTGTTGGCCGTCCGGGGAAAGACATAGTCAGAGCCGACCAGGAAGAAGTCGGTGCCTTTGTTCTCAATCAGCCAGTCTACAGCGGGCTCAATCTGCTGGTTAGGGGCTGCCCCAGTGTAAAAGATATTCTTCGAGCACTCTTGGCCTTCGTACTGCAGCGGGTACCACAGCATGTGGTCTTTAGACTCAAACACGGGCAGCATGGCCTTACGGCTGGCGGAAGTCCAACCGCCGAACACAACGGCTACCTGGTCTTGGTCGATGAGCTTTTCAGCCTTCTCAGCAAAGGTAGGCCAGTCAGAAGCACCATCCTCGACTACAGCCTCGATTTGCTTGCCCAGCACCCCGCCAGCGGCGTTAATTTCTTTGATCGCCAGCTGTTCAGCATCGACTACCGTGGTTTCACTGATGGCCATGGTGCCGCTAAGGGAGTGCAGAATGCCCACCTTGACAGTTTCGCCATCGGCGGCAGCGGTGTCGGTGCCGCCGTCGGTCGTGCCAGTGTCAGTGGTGGTCGTGCCACCACCGCAGGCTTTGAGCAGCATAGAGGTGCCCAGGGTTGCAGACCCGTACACCAAAAACTTACGTCGATTAAATCGAGTTACCATCCAACCTTGCTCCTGACTCTTTAATGGAAGACTTGTCTTACTCGAGAATTCACGTAGACCGTCAGAGTGGATATTAGGGGGTGTGATTGGCGGCAAATGTAGCGTAGCGTACAAAAGCCTCTCCTTTCTTGTAACGTTTCTGAGACGTGTGCGTCCCAATGGCCTCTTTCTAAGGACTGATTTTGGGCGATCGCAGCAATTAAGCCAATCCCATAGCTCCGCTAAAGCCGCTGCCGTGGCCCTCTTCAATCCGCTCAAACCATTTCCAGCTAAGGGATTGAGGCTAACGGCTCAGCCGCCGCGTGGTAGCCAATGAAGTCGATAATGGTGGCCAAACCCGCCTGGGTTTTGAGGTTGGTGAAGCCGAAGGGGCGATCGCCCCGCATCTGCCGCGCATCTCGCTCCATCACCTCTAGGCTGGCCCCAACCATGGGAGCCAGGTCGATTTTGTTGATAACCAAAAAGTCTGACTTGGTGATCCCCGGCCCGCCCTTGCGGGGAATCTTGTCCCCCGCCGCCACATCAATCACATAGAGGGTCAAATCAACCAGCTCGGGGCTAAAGGTGCTGGCCAGGTTGTCGCCGCCGCTCTCCACAAACACCAGGTCGAGGGGATTAAACCGCGCCTCCAGATCCTCGATCGCCACCAAATTCATCGAGGCGTCTTCGCGGATGGCGGTGTGGGGGCAGCCGCCGGTCTCCACACCGACGATGCGATCGGGGCTGAGGGCCTGGCTGCGGACAAGGAATTGGGCGTCTTCCTGGGTGTAGATGTCGTTGGTGACGACCGCAATGGAGTAGCGATCGCGCAATGCCTTGCACAGACAATCCACCAGTGCCGTCTTGCCCGACCCCACCGGGCCAGCCACACCAACGCGAAAGGGACTGGTCATTTGAGCTTAATCCAACATTAGAATGCTGGATATCTTACAGCTTGGGCTGATCGGAACGATCGCGCGATCGGGATTACCACGACTCAAATGTCATAATAAAAGCCACATCGACCTGTAGAGGACGCCCTCACCATGGCCGAACCCACCGGACTCATCTCCGATCGCATCATCTACCCTGACGCCGATGGGCAGCCGATGACTGAAAGCGACGCCACCCGCGACTACCTGATCTACTGCGTCGAGGTGCTGCGGCTGTACTTCAAAAGTCGCCCCAATGTTTACGTCTCCGGCAATCTCTTCATCTACTACGAAGAAGGCAATCCCAAAGCGGCCGTTTCTCCCGATGTATTTGTTATCTTCGGGGTCAGCAACCGCCAGCGGCGCAGCTACAAAACCTGGCAGGAAGACGGCAAGCTCCCCAATTTCGTGTTAGAAATCACCTCCCGCACCACCAAACGCCAGGACGAAGACGAAAAACCCCGACTCTACGCCAGTTTAGGCGTCGAAGAATACTTCCAGTACGACCCCACCGCCGACTACCTCAACCCCCAACTTCGCGGCTCTCAGCTCATCGACGGCAGCTATCAACCGCTCACCCTAAACGCCACCCCCGAGGGCATTCCCTTTATCCACAGCCGTGTGCTGGGCCTAGATTTGCAGCTGCACTCTCCCTACGCCGGGCTGGGAATTGCCCCCTTGCCCAAGGCCCTGCGCTTCTACGACCCCACCACCACCACCAAATTGCTCAACCGAGAAGAAGTCGAGCAGGTGCGCGAGGCTCTAGAACAGGAAAATGAGCTAATGCAGCAGGAGCGCGATACGGCCCAGCAAGAGAGAGACGCGGCCCAGCAGGAGCGCGATGCGGCCCAGCAGCGGGCAGCAGCCCTGGCGGCTCGCCTGCGAGAACTGGGGATCGATCCCGAGGAGATTGCCTAGCAAAAGACCCCAGGGATTTTGAAAATCCCTGGGGTCTGGGTCACCGATCGCGCGACCAAATCGCTAGCTGTACTTTTCGTTGGAGGCAGGCTCCAGGTCAAACAGCACGTGCAGGGTCTGCATCGCCCGCTTGCGGGCCTCGATATCGCGCTGGGCGCGCAGCTGCACCATCGGGTCGTGGAGAATCTTGTTGACGATGCCGCGAGTCAGCGCCTCAATCACTTCCTGGTGCTTTTCGGCGAACTCGCTACCCAGGCGCGATAGGGCTTTCTCTAGCTCCTGTTCGCGGATGGTTTCAACCTTGCTGCGCAGGCTGCTGATCGTGCCCACGGTGTCGAGCGATCGCCACCAGTCCATAAAGCTCTCCACCTCCTGGTCGAGCAGCACCTGGGCCTCCATGGCCATGCGGCGGCGGCTGGCCTGGTTCTGAGCAACCACCGCCTTGAGGTCGTCCACGTTGAAGGCATGGACGTTATTTAGCTCGTTGGCGTTGGTGTGCACGTTGAGCGGTACAGCAATGTCAAACAGCATCAGAGTGCGGTTGGCCTCCACCAGCGGCTCCAGATTGTCGCGATGGAGCAATGGCTCGGTGGCAGAGGTGCAGGTAAACATCACATCACAGATCTGTACCGTGTCCAGCATGGCATCGAGGGTGCCGGTGCGAATGTCGGCATCGGGGAACTGCCTGGCCAGCTCGTTGGCCCGGTCGATGGTGCGGTTGAGAATGGTGATGGTGCAAGACTCTTTAGAAACCAGGTGCTGCACCAGCAGGCGGGCCATTTTGCCCGCGCCCAGAATACTGACGTGGCAGCTATTCAGGTGGGGCACCTTCATGCGGGCTAGCTCTACCGCCGCGGAGCTGATAGAGACGGCTCCGGTGCCGATGCTGGTCTCGCTACGGACGCGCTTACCGGCAGTGAGGGACTGCTTGAGGAGTCTGTCCAGCACTCGGCCAATACTCTTGTGCTGCTGGGCCAGCTGGTGGGCGTGCTTCACCTGGGCGAGAATTTGGCCTTCGCCCAGCACCAGACTGTCGAGGCCCGCTGCCACCCGCATCAGGTGATTAACCGCATCCTGGTGGAGCAAGATGAACAGGTGCTGGCGTAGCTCGTGGAGGGGCAAGCCGCTGTGCTCGGAGAGAAACTGAGTCACCTCGCGAATACCCTGCTCGGTCTCCTCGGTCACGATGTGGATTTCGAGCCGGTTGCAGGTGCTGAGGATGGAGACTTCGTCGATGTGGGGGCAATGGGTGAGATGGGCGATCGCGTCACCTGTCTGAGCCGTCGGAATGCTAAGTTTTTCGCGAATTTGCACCGGGGCGGTTTTGTGGCTCAGGCCAATTACGGCGATATTCATTCTTCCTCCACGCGTTTAGTAATCACCTAATTTATGGTGCCGACAGATCCTTAGTTTGGGGCCAGATCACCGGGGGAACGGCCACGCCAAAGGTTGCTGCGTACACAATTGCTAATATGTTTGAACTTAGAGATAAATAGGGCTCGACTCAAGGAAACTCAACAAAAGTCCATCAAAAACTGTGAACACTGGCAAAAAAAGAGATGCAGGATCCCCGCATCTCTAGGCTAACGAATTTAACCCGCACTCTAAAACGTTTTTTGCGTCCGTCGATGTTTATTTGCCAGGGCTGATCCCCCCAGATCCATGCTGCCTCAGGCAGCCTTGTTACCTTTCCTATTAAGAGGGCAGGGGGAATCAAACAAGAATCCTCCGCTAGGACTAAGAGAGCTTAGTGCAGCTGGAGCGACTTGGGCTGGTCAACCATGTGGATGGTGTCCACAAAGCGAGCGGTCTTGGACTGGCTAGAGATGACCAGCGACTGGGTTCGCATGCCGCCGTGGAAGAAGCGCACCCCTTCCATCAGTTCGCCGGGGGTGATGCCGGTGGCGGCAAACAGCACGGTCTCGCCGGAAGCCAGCTCCTGGGCATCGTACACTTTGTCGATGTCAGTGATGCCCATCTCGTTGAGGCGAGCAATGTTGGCTTCCTTGCTTTCGCCGATCAAGCCGGTTTTGACCACGGCGGGGTCGTAGATTAGCTGTCCCTGGAAGTGGCCACCTAGGCAGCGCATGGCGGCAGCGCTAATCACCCCTTCCGGAGCCGCACCAATGCCCATCAGCGCGTGGGTGTTAGTGCCCGAGAAGGCGCAGGAGATGGCGGCACCGACGTCACCATCAGCAATCAGCTTGACGCGGGCACCCGCATCACGGATTTCTTTGATCAGGTCGTTGTGGCGATCGCGCTTCATGACCACCACCACCAGCTCATCGATGCCGCGATCGAGGCACTCGCCCAAAATCTTCAGGTTTTCGGTGGCCGACTTGTTGATGTCAACCTTGCCCTTGGCCTGGGCCGGAGCCGCCAGCTTCTTCATGTAGAAGTCAGGAGCGGCGAACAGTCCACCTTTCTCGGAAATCGCCAGCACGGCCATAGAACCGTTTTGGCCGTAGGCCACCAGGTTGGTGCCTTCGCAGGGGTCAACGGCAATGTCAATTTCCAGCAGTTCGTCGGGGTTGCAGAAATCGGTAGCGTTGGGCTGGGTGCAAATACCTACCTCTTCGCCGATGTAGAGCATTGGAGCATCATCCCGCTCGCCCTCGCCAATCACGATGCGACCGCGCATGTGGATCTTGTTCATGCGCTCCCGCATGGCTTCTACCGCCACCTGGTCAGCGATGTTTTTTTCGCCCTTGCCCATCCACCGGGACGATGCGATCGCAGCCTGTTCGACAACCTCAATAATCTCAAGACCGAGGGTACTTTCCACGGGATCAATCCTCCAAACTGCCTATATTTAGTGGGTTTCGCGTTCCCCATCTCGATTTCCCAGTCTATCAGACGGTGGGATCAAGGCATAGAAATTCTGCTGAGTAAGGCAGAGGATGAAGGAGATGTGAAGGGGTAGGGGGTAGGGGGTAGGGAGTTAGGAGCAGACCCCTGAACCTGCTTCAGAAATCTTGGCCGTGTAAATCAGCAAAAACCCCCACTCCTCACCCCTCACCCCTCACCCCTCACCCCCTACGGCACCGCATACTCCGACTCCACCGCCGGTAGCTCACCCCGCGACACGAGCGCCTGGTGAATCATTGCGACAATCTCGGCGCGGGTAGCCGCCTGGGCTGGCTTGAGCTGGTCGCGGTTGGGGTAGTTGACCACCAGAGCGTTTTCGGCGGCAGCGGCGACCTTAGGTCTGGCCCAGGCGGGCAGCGGATTGAGGTCAACAAAGGCTTGCAGGGTTTGATCTGGGGCGGGTGGATCTGCCAAACCCAAGCCGGTGGCAAGGGAGACCAGCACCTCGTAGCGAGGCACAGCCTGGTCGGGGCGAAAGTCCCCTTCGGGATAGCCGTTCATAAAACCCTGGGAGACGGCGTTGTCGATGGCTGGGGCTGCCCAGTAGGTGCCGGGTACGTCGCTAAAGGTGCGCACCGAGCCCTCGCGGGGGGCATTGCCAAAGGCCTGGCTAAGCAAGGCCGCCAGCTCGGCCCGGGTGAGGGTTTGATCTGGCTGAAAACCACTCTCGGGGAAATCGGGCAGGTAACCTTCATCAAACATGGGCTTGATGAAGGCGTAGGCCCAGTGGGTAGTGGGTACGTCGGAAATATCAATGGGTTGAGTGGTGCCTACAGCTTCAGATGAAGAGGCGTTCGGCACCGCAGTAGGGGCCACTGGAACCACGACGCCCGATGCTGATTCTATGGGAACGGCTGAGGAGCGTTGATTTTCAGGGCCAAAACCCGGTAGTCCAGCAGCTCCTGCAGAAGGATCCCGCCGGGGGCGTTCGTCCCGTTCGAAGGTGCGGGGCTCAAAGTCTTCCTCTACTCCCTCTGGTTCTAGCTGGATGAGGGAAGACGGCTCGTCGGCGCGGCGTGATAGCAGCCCTGCATCGGTCACCAGGCCCTGACTGCGAGTCAGACCCCACCATAGGATTGAGCCTATGCCCAGGAAGGCCAGCACCACCGCCAGCAGCTCGTCAAAGTCGAGGATGCCACCGTCGCGGGAAGGTCTATCTCCCCCACGGCGGCTAGCATCAGACGGGGTAGGCGGGTCGGGGGGGAGATTTACCATGGTTCGGCAAGGTTGGCAGCGACGTCCAGGGTTATCCTACCAGAGCTGGCTGACGCTCTGGGGTAACCCTAGGGTTGCCGGACTCGTCTAGATCGAGGTGGGCGCGATCGCCCTCCTCCAAATCGCCCGACAAAATTGCCTCGGCCAGGGTGTCTTCGACCAGGCGAGCGATCGCCCGGCGCATGGGGCGAGCCCCGTAGCGCTGGTCGTAGCCCTCGCCTGCCAGCCTTGTGCGGAAGGCGTCGGACAGGGTCACTTCCATCTGGCGATCGGCCAGGCGCTTGTTGACTTGCTCCAGCATGAGGTCGGCGATCTGATTGACCTCGTCGCGGGTGAGCTGGCGGAAGACGATGATTTCATCGATTCGGTTCAGCATTTCCGGACGGAAGTACTGCTTCATCTCTTCGTTGACCAGGTTACGGATGTTGTTGTACTGGGTGGTGGCCGCATCGGTAGTGGCAAAGTCAAAGCCTAGGCCAGCGCCGCCCTTCTCGATCACCTGCGAGCCAATGTTCGAGGTCATGATGATCAGGGTGTTCTTGAAGCTCACCACCCGCCCCTTGGCGTCGGTCAGACGGCCATCGTCGAGCACCTGCAAAAGCACGTTAAAGACTTCGGGGTGGGCCTTCTCAATCTCGTCCATCAGAATGACGCTGTAAGGCTGGCGACGCACCGCCTCGGTCAGCTGACCGCCTTCGTCGTAACCGACAAAGCCCGGAGGCGAACCAATCAGCTTCGACACCGTGTGGCTCTCCATAAACTCCGACATATCGAGGCGAATCATCGCCTCTTCGGAGCCAAACAGCGCCACGGCCAAGGCCTTGGACAACTCGGTTTTGCCGACCCCGGTGGGGCCAGAAAACACCAGGCTGGCAATGGGGCGATCGCCGCTAGCCAGACCCGAACGCGCCCGCCGGATTGACTTGGCGGCGGCCATCACGGCCTCGTGCTGGCCAATCACCCGCTCGTGGAGCACGTCTTCGAGGTGCAGCAGGCGCACGGCCTCGGTTTCGGTCATCCGGTTCACCGGAATACCCGTCCAGGCGGCGACAATATCAGCAATATTTTCTTCATCGACGTTGGGCAGCGCGGGCAGGCTGTCAGCCGCCGCCTCGCCGTACTCGGGAATATCGGCCTGGAGCTGCTGAATTAGAGCCTGCCGCTGCTCGCGCAGAGTTTTAGCCTTGGGGAATTCTTGCAGTTGAATGGCCTCATCTAGCTCTTTGTTGACCTGGCGCAGCTGCTGCTTAAGTTCCTTGGAAGGGTACTTGGGCATGAACCGCAGCTTCACCTGGGAGCCCGCTTCATCGATCAGGTCGATGGCTTTGTCGGGCAGGTGACGATCGCTGATATAGCGATCGGACAGCTTGGCGGCCGCCTCTAGGGCCTCATCGGTGAAATTCACCTGGTGGAACTGCTCGTAGCGGCTGCGCACCCCCTGAAGGATCTCGATGGTCTCGCTCACCGAGGGCGGGCTGACGGTAACGGGCTGAAAGCGGCGCTCTAGGGCAGCATCGCGCTCAATATATTTGCGGAACTCATCAATGGTGGTAGCGCCGATGCACTGCATCTCGCCCCGCGCCAGAGCGGGCTTGAGCATGTTGGCGGCATCGAGCCCACCTTCGAGGGAACCAGCCCCAATCAGGGTGTGAATTTCGTCGATTACCAACACCACATCGGGGTCTTCACGCACTTCCTGCACAAGCTGGGTAAGGCGCTCTTCAAAGTCGCCCCGGAAGCGAGTACCCGACACCAGCGAACCCATATCGAGGCTAATCACCCGCTTGGTGATCAGCGCCTCGGGCACGTCTTGGTTGACAATGCGCTGGGCCAGACCTTCGGCGATCGCCGTTTTGCCCACCCCTGGCTCACCCACCAGAATCGGGTTGTTTTTAGTGCGACGACCGAGAATTTGCACGACGCGCTCAATTTCTTTGGCGCGGCCAATGACGGGGTCAATTTTGCCAGCGGCGGCTAGGGCCGTCAGGTCGTGGCCAAACTCGGCCAGAATTTTGCCGGTCTTGCGAGAGCCGTCGCGATCGCTCTCCCGACGACCGCCAGCGGGCATGGCCGCCACTTCGCCAATATCTTGAATGATGCGGGTGCGCACCTTGGCCGGGTCAACCCCCAGGTTGGTGAGAACGCGATAGGCCACACTTTCTGTATTTTGGCAAAGGCTAAGCAGCAGGTGCTCGGGCTCAATGTAGGGCGAGTCCATCTTGCGGGCCTCCTGAAAGGCCTGCTCAAATACCTGTTTAACCTTGGGCGTGAAGGGAATTTCGGGCGGTACGCTGCCGCTGCCGCGACCAATGATGGCCTCAACTTCAGCGCGAGCGTCGTTGATGTTGACGCCAAACTCTCCCAGCACCTTGGCCGATAGAGTCGATTCTTCCTTGATCAGGCCTAGCAGCAGCTGCTCAGTGCCGACAAAGTTGTGGCGCAGCCGACGGGCCTCTTCCTGGGCCTTCATGATGACGGCGATGGCAGTGTTGGTGAAATGTTCAAACATGGCGGTTAAGTCAGTACCAGTGGCGTGAGGAGTGACAGAGGGCCGAAATCGACTGGGCTAAAGAGTTGACGACAAGGGGGCGGGCTAAAACGGGCTGCGACTGTAGCTAATGCCGAAGCCAATAACTCCCAGGACATACGGGCCTACTGAGTTAGTAATACTTTACGTAGATGTACGCATACTCCGCAGTGGGGAGAACCGTAGGAAACAGGTGAGGTCTGGCGTTTATCGGTCAAATCAGCACCAAGGGGGAGATGAACCGGCGGCTAAAAAATCACAGTCAATAGTTTTTCCTTAGAGATTATTTACATTACTTAATCTTATCTTATAGCCTCATGCCCTGGTTCGGCAAATTGCTGGGGCTGACCAGCAAAATGACGGAGCCGCCCCAAAAAAATCGCTCTATCATTGCAGAACAGATTGGTAGCCGCCAGCGGGCGCAGCAATTTTTGACTGCAATACCGAATCTCGCATTAGTATTGGTACATAAGAACTACATCTACCTTAGACGACTGTGACCGTTGCTATCGAACTTGCCAATATAGATGACCTTCGAACCGCGCTAGGGCGCTGGCTCGAAGACTATGGCTACAGCGTCCATCGCCAGGTGCCCTGCCCAGAAGAAGGGGTAGTAGACCTGCTCACCTCGGTCTATGCCATTTACTGCCCCCCCACCCTGACCCCCACTGACCTGTGGGCAACTGTCGATAAAATTCAGCTCCACCAGACGCACTTCCCTGACCAGCGCCCGGTGATTGCCGGGCTGACCCCAGAGACCGATTGGGAATCTGCCCAGGCGATCGCTGAGCAGCTCAAGCCCAAGGGCATTGAGATCTGGTTTCTCGACCAGATGCCGCCCTTTGTGGAGTACTACACCCAGCTCACCACCGAGCCGCTGCCCCAGCCCCAGGGGCAATTGACCCGGCGCAACCCCTTGGCGGGCTGCCTGATTTCCCTAGGCATGGCGGCGATTTTGAGCGCCAGCTTCTGGCTGGCCTACCGCATTTTGGATCGCCACCAGATGCAGACCGCCAGCAACAGCCAGGACAGTCGAGCCTGGGAGCAGCTCCACAGCTCGGTAGAGGTTTGGGATATGGATACGACTCTGACCAGCCTAGAGCGCCTCAAAGCCAGTCGCAGCCCCTGTGTGTCGCAGTTTGCCGAACGGTTTGAAGCGAGCCTCCGCCAGCAGGGGGCAGAGGGTTTTAGAGACATTAACCCAATCAAGCGCGCCCTCAACATGGAGAACAGCTGCCGCTTGGATATCCGGGAATACGATTTTTCTCAGTAGCTAGTTGCGATCGCTAAAGAGGAGGGGCGATCGCGCTATCCAATTATTGCAACTAAAAGTCAATAAATTGCCACCTCAAGCTCCCTAGGACACTGGTTAATGGCTTGCTTTCAGCAGGACTATTCTAGGCGTCGATTTTTGCAATCGCCCTAATGCTTTGCGCTAGGCAAGCCTTTGGAGTCGCAACAAAACTTAAACCTTTATCTATTGAGAATGATTCCGATCTATGGTCAAATCTCTTTATTGAGTTTTCTTCTCAATAAGCACTGTATTGATCTGACCTTAGTAAGGATTCATTGGCTATGCAAACCTATGGCAATCCCGAAGTGAGTTATGACTGGTGGGCCGGTAACGCCCGCTTTGCTAACCTGTCGGGGTTTTTTATTTCTGCCCATGTCGGCCAGGCGGCGCTCATTGCCCTCTGGGCTGGGGCTTTCACCCTGTTTGAACTGTCCTGGTTTGACCCCACCTTGCCCATGGGTGAGCAGGGGTTGATCTTGCTGCCCCACCTAGCCACTCTCGGTCTGGGCATTGGCGACGGCGGCCAAGTAGTCGATACCTATCCCTACTTTGTGGTGGGAGCGGTTCACCTAATTTCCTCCGCCGTGCTGGGGGCCGGGGCGCTGTTTCACACCTTCAAGGCCCCCGCAAATTTAAAGGATGCCACCGGCCAGGCCCGCAAGTTTCACTTCGAGTGGAATGACCCGGCACAGCTGGGGCTGATTTTGGGCCACCACCTGCTGTTTTTAGGGGCTGGGGCGCTGCTGCTAGTGGCCAAGGCCACCACCTGGGGCGGTCTCTACGACGCCACTACCCAGACCGTACGGCTGGTGCAGCCCACCCTCGACCCGCTGGTGATCTACGGCTATCAGACCCACTTTGCCAGCGTTAACAACCTCGAAGACCTGGTGGGCGGCCATATGTTTGTCGGCGTGCTGCTGATTGCCGGGGGCGTCTGGCACATTCTGGTGCCGCCGCTGAAGTGGGCTAAAAAGGTACTGCTGTTTTCGGGGGAAGCGATTTTGTCTTACTCCCTGGGGGGCATTGCCCTGGCGGGGTTTGTGGCGGCCTACTTCTGCGCTGTAAATACCCTGGCCTACCCGGTTGAGTTCTACGGCCCGCCTTTAGACATCAAGCTTGGCATCATGCCCTACTTTGCCGACACTGTGGTGCTGCCGCTCAATGCCCACACCTCGCGTTGCTGGTTAGCCAATGCCCACTTTATTCTGGCGTTCTTCTTCTTGCAGGGCCATCTGTGGCACGCCCTGCGCGCCATTGGGTTCGACTTTCGCCGGGTAGAAAAAGCCCTGAGCGCCGTCGAGTCCTAACTTCAGCGTTGGTTTAACTTCTCCTCTCTTGGGGGGCGCACATAGGGCTCCAACATCCTGCCCCCCTTTCCTAATTTTTCGTTCAACTCGATTCAGGACAAAATTTCCCATGGCTCAAATTGGCCTCTTTTTTGGCACCCAAACCGGCAACACCGAAACGATCGCCGAGGCGATACAGGCAGAGTTTGGCGGCGATGGCGTGGTCACACTACACGACGTCGCCGATGCCAGCCCCGACGACTTTGCCGACTACCCCTACCTGATCATCGGCTGCCCCACCTGGAATATTGGCGAGCTGCAAGCGGATTGGGAAGGCCTGTATGACGAGCTAGACGAGATTGACTTCAGCGGTAAGCAGGTGGCTTACTTTGGTGCCGGTGACCAGGTAGGCTATGCCGACAACTTTCAGGATGCCATAGGCATTTTGGCCAAGAAAATTACCGGACTGGGGGCCACCACCGTCGGCCAATGGCCCACCGATGGCTATGAGTTTGATAGCTCTAAGGCGGTGCAAAACGGCAAATTTGTCGGACTGGCCCTGGATGAAGACAATCAGCCGGAGCTGACGGGCGATCGCATCAAAACCTGGGTCGCCCAGCTGAAATTGGCCTTCGGCATCTAGGCGGCGATGCATTACGCCCCTCTCCCCCACCTCCCCCTATCTCTCTCCTCCCTAACCCCCATGCCCCTTTCTAGCTGCCCCGATGCCCTTTGGCTGAACGTTAGCCCCAGTTTTGAACGGTTTGATCACAAGCTGCTGGGCTGCCTAGCTCGCTATGTTGAAGTCGCCCACTGGGCCTACCGGCAAACCCCCGATGAGCCCAGCTCCCTCGATATTGCCGTTACCCTACTGCACGACTATTTGAAAGGCTATGACCGACCCATACACCTGCTAGGCCACGGCATGGGTGGGCTGGTGGGGTTGCTTTATGCCCGCCAAAACCCCCACCGGGTTAAGTCGCTAACGCTGCTTTCGGTGGGCGTCAACCCCATGGTCGATTGGCAGGCCCACTACTATGCCCAGCTCGAACGACTGCCCTGCCGGCGGCGGCAGGTACTCACCCAAATGGTCTACAGCCTGTTTGGCCATCAGGCTCGTCCCCTATTGCCCGGCTGGATCAATCTGCTAGAGCAGGATTTGCTCCACTCGGTGTCGCCCCACTCGCTACTCAAGCGAGTCAGCCTCTGCCCCAGCAGCGTGGCGGTGCCCCTCATGGTGTGTGGCGGCGAGGAAGATGCCATTGTTGACCCCACCCAAATTCAGGGGTGGCAGCCGTGGTTGAAAAAGGGGGGCGATCGCATCGCGCTATTTCCCGGTCGCCACTTTTTTCACGCCCTACATCCCCATCCCGTGGCCAATCAGATTTTGAGCTTTTGGGGAACGACCCACAATCTGCTGGTTGCGCCCCAGGGCCTTCGAGCCGTTTCCTAATCCGTTATTGCTGCGTTCGGCTTTGCACAGCGGTTTTCGTTCTTGACTTTTCGTTTTTTGGTTATATGCCTTCTGCAGATATCTTGCTAGCGATCGCGGTGCCCCTTGGCATCTGGGCCATGGTGTTGGTCTTTGTACTGGCCGTTTTACTGGCCGTTAACGACGGGGTGCAACGGCTGCGGCGGTTGCACCAGGTGCCCTGCTTTCGCTGTCAGTACTACACCAACAGCCCGTACCTCAAGTGCCCCGTACACCCCCTAAATGCCGGTTCAGAAGCCGCCCTCTGCTGTGCCGATTACGAACCCGCAGTTGCAACCCGGTTTTCTCACCCTAAAACCCGATTTAGAACGGGTTCCCCATGGTTGAAATTCTCCTCCAGCAAGAGTTGAGGTGGTCTACATCGGTCTCTAGTCCTGTAGAGCTAGAGCAGGCGATCGCAGACGGCTCGGGCCAAAATCGGTCTATTTCAGGGTTTTCGAGCGCTCTATTGATGAACAAATACTGCCTAGCGCGTTAGTCTCGCAGCGATTGACCCCATACTAAATCCAGCTCTGCCAGCCTCCAGCGAGCGGTCTGAAGCAAGAGCTCTGGTTGTTAATTCGGTAGGGGTTAAACGTCCATGGCGCAGGTTATTTCGATTCACTCCTTTCGTGGGGGCACCGGCAAATCGAACCTGACGGCTAACATTGCCACATCGGTAGCGAGCCAAGGCAAGCGCGTCGCCATTGTCGATACCGATATTCAGTCCCCCGGTATTCATGTTCTGTTTGGCCTCGACGACAAAGACTTTACCCACTCCCTCAATGACTACCTGTGGGACAGGTGCAGCGCCAAAGATGCCGCCTATGATGTCACGGCTCTGACTACCGCCGACGGCACCCCCGCCCAAATCAGCGGTTCTGTTCACCTGGTGCCCTCTAGTCTCAAAGCTGGCGAAATCGCCAAGATTCTGCGAGAGGGCTACGACGTGGGGTTGCTCAACGACTGCTTTCACGACCTGATCGATCAGCTCGACCTCGACTACCTGTTCATCGACACTCATCCCGGCCTCAACGAGGAGACGCTGCTCTCCATCGCCATTTCTGACCGCATGGTGATTATTCTGCGCCCCGATCGCCAAGACTTTTTAGGCACCGCCGTCACCCTCGAAGTGGCCCAAAAACTCGACGTGCCCGGTATTACCCTACTGGTCAATAAGGCCCCCGATATTTACCCCCGAGAAACCCTAATCGATAAGGTGCAGGCCCAATACGGTGTGCCAGTGGGTGGACTATTTTACGAGAATGATGAAATGCTACAGTTGGCCAGCGGCGGCATCTTCTGGCTACATCACCCCGATCATGCCTTTAGCCAGGAAGTGCACGCCGTAGCCCGCCAACTCATTGCTGCGGAGTAGCCTCCATGACTAGCCCCGCCCAGGGGGAGGCCCCCCATCCCCGACACCAGCCCGTCGCTGCGGCTGGGCCTAAGACCATGACCGATCTGCTGACGTTAGCGGATCCAGAGCGCACGTTGGTCAATTGGCTGCTGCGCCAGCGGGGTGCATCCCTTGCCGATATCGTGGCCCATACCCAGGCAGAGCCTGCCGCATTACAGGCCATGCTAGACAATCTCACGGCGACGGGATTTTTAATCCTCCACGAAGACGCTGACCCCGCCGTATTTAAGCCCAATCTGGTTTCACGTAGACCTCGCACTATGCCTGAAAAGCTGTGGAAGGCCGTTGAGTAAACCACAAATAAGGCGTTCTCTACCCTCCCTGCTGCTTGCCGCTGTAAAAAGGCTGAGAAGCAGGATGGATGGATGCTATAGGTCGCGGCTGAGGGCAGGGACTACTGGAACCTCCATGGTATCGGCCTCAAGCGCCTCAGGAACACCGCCGTTGAGTACCGTGATCACCTGGGGCGGAGTGGCATCGGGGGGATAGACCAGATCAATCTCTAAATCTTGGCGGGCCTCAGCGGGAATGTTGAGCTTGAGCAGGGCTTCAGCCTCCTGCCCCCGGCGCTGCACCAGGTGAACGTAGTGGGTGCGCTCTAGCCCCATCTGGTTTCTAAACTTCAGCCGCACGGTGCCGCGAAAGAACACCCGGTCTTCGGGAGGGCGACGGAAGCGCAGCCCTTGAACCAGCTCTTCGTCGCGGATGGGGGTTTGAAACTTGAGGGTAACGGCCTGCTCGGTGCCCCGGTTGTTATAGAAAGGGAGCTTGAGGCTGTAGCGCACGCCGTAGTTGCCGTGGGCGCGGTAGGCGGTGTCGGGGTAGCGGGCCACCATAGGAGCACTCTGAATTTGCCCGGTACCAAAGGTGTTGCGATCGACGGAGCTAATTACGTAGGAAAAGGCATTGCCGGGGGCCGGAATCGTTAGCACGTCGGTGTCGGGGGAGTCAGTGAGGGTAGCCTTCCAATTGGCACCCTTAGCGACCCCGGCCACTCGACCGTAGTAAAACCGCCCAAATTGATAGGTCGCGGGGTCAGAAGGGGGAATATCGCGGGGGCCAGCCAGGTTGCCCTGCTTGAGCACCTGAAGCCAGTCTTGCAGGGTGGGTACGCGCTCGTTGCCGTTGGGCATCACGTCGGCATAGCGAGCCAGGCTGGCCACATGCACGGGGCCGGTGCTAGAGAGGTACATCATGGATGTACGACCATTGCTGGGAATGGGGCGCGGTGCTAGGGGACGCGGCGGTGCAGCGGTGTCACCGCCGGTTTCAGGATTAATTTGGGCATCGGCGGCGGTCAGGGTGACGGGGCGTATCGGAGGCTTAGGGATAATCCCTCCCTGGGGATAGCTGCCATTGACCGGTACGGTGAGCGATCGCAGCGGGATAGGAGTGTTCATCAGCAGCTGCACATGGCCAGGGGGCACCGTGATGCGATCGGGCCAGTGGGACTGGTTAGCGCCGCGCAGAATGTCGGTGGTGGTACGGCTGCCGGGGCCAGCGTAGACGCTGCCGTTAGAACTGAGGCGGGCGTCGGGCAGATTGATAAAAGGGGCCTCTTGGCTGAGGTAGCTGACGCCCTGGTGAATGGTGATGTCGATGGGTTCGCTGCCGGGGTTATAGACCACAACGCCCATAAACAGGGTGCGACGGTCGTCGGCGTTTACCCCCCGAGCGATGTGGTGGGCAAAGAGATCGAAGCGGCCGTTAAAGGCGTAGTTGAGGTGCGCATCGGGTGATGCCATGCCGTCCTTAGGAAAGGTGGACAGCAGAATGCCGTTTTGCTGCACGACTTCGGGGCTGTTGCTGTTGAACACAGGGGTTTCATCCAGGCCTCCGGGGAGGGGGCGCACTTCCTGGTAGCGAATCACCTCGGCATAGCTGCCATCGCGAGGAATGATGACGGTTTTGGCTTCGGGGGCTGGGGTAGTTTCCCCCGGAGGCAGTTGAGCAAACAGCGGAGACAGGGTGAAAGCGACTAACGCACTCAGCATGGATAACCCGTGGAACGACCAAAATACTAGTGAATTCAGTGTGCCCAGGTAAAACAGGCCTGAAGCAGTAGACGACAACCCCGGCAACGGTCAACGTTGGTTAGGGAAAGAGGTGATGCAGCCAGCGCGGGAGCTGCCAGAAGCCTAGGTAGACAACGATCGGAAGACAGCTGGGGCAGTGGCTATATTGACCCGATCCACAATAGCACCTTGGGGGACGGGGTCTTTCGCCACATTTTCAGGAAAATCATTGAATCTTCACAGATTTAAGATTGGGCCTATTGGCCTCGCAGCGGGGCATCTAACACTTTAGCGATGCGATCGCCCGCATCTTCTAAATAGGCCAGGGTTGCGGTATCGAGCCGCTGGCCCTGGCGGCTGAGCTGACGGGCAATCGCATCCTGGAGCTGCCGCAGCTGATATCGGGCCAGCACTCGGGCTTCATCGGGGGCGCCAAAGGTGGCCTCCTGGGCAACAAAGCCTAAAAAGTCGGTGACCCCTTCGCCGGAGCCATGGTTGCGCAGCACCAGGCTGGTGAGGGTGTTGAGGTGGTGGCGCTGGAGCCCCTGCCGCAAGCTGGGAATCGGTGGGGCCTCGGCGGGTGGATTGAGCACCTCGGCCCACACCGCCTGGCCCAGGGTGTCGAACAGCTCGGCCAGGGTGAAGGGGTCGGTGCTCCGCTGCCTGAGCTCGCTGTCGCGCAGGCGCAGCAGTCGATAGCCCTCTAGCAAGTTGCTGAGGGTAAAGGCCTGGGTGGAGACGATGCGATCGTAGATTGGGTAGTCAATGCGATCGCTAAACGGATCTTCTCCCCAATGCCACCAGCGATCGGGGGCGAGGCGGTTGACCAACTCGGGCGGCAGGCTGAGGGCGTTGGGGGCGAAGACCTGCTGGTTCAGGGTGGCCAGGGCGCGCCGCTGCTCTGCCGCCGCCACCGGCTCAAACGGGGGTTGGCCCCGCGAACTCCAGGGGTCAGTGCGGGTAAAGCGCTGCCCGCCGATGTAGTTGGCGATGGTGTCGGCCTGGCTGCCGTAGTAGAAAAACACCAGATCCACCTGCTGGCGCAGCTGGCCGTAGCCCTCGCCAGGGTTCACCGAAAACCAGTCGAGACGATCCCAAATGGCCTTTGCGATCGCCAGCTGCCCCTCGGCATAGCCCAAGGGATCGCTGCTCATATCCCAGACGCTGGCCTTGGGGTCAACCATGGTGTAGGCGTCTTCGTCCGTGGCGTAGGCCAGAGCGGGGTCTGCCGCCCGGTCTGCAATGGCCTGAAGCTCGCGCTGGGCGGTGGCCCGGCTGGTGACCGGGCGATAGCCATACTCAATCGCCCAGCGATCGTAGGGGCCGAGCCGGGTGGGGAAGTAGTCGCCCTGGGGCTGGTCGATGGGGGCCAAGTTGGGGGGCAGGTAGTCCATGATGGAGCTGGTCATGCCCTGGGCCTGGGTGATGGCCGGGTCGTTGAGGTCGGCGGGAGACAGCAGGGTACTGCCCAAAAAGTTGTGCCGCAGCCCTAGCACGTGGCCCACCTCGTGGGCGGTCAGCACCCGCAGGTATTGCTCTAGGTAGGCGGCTTTGGCTTCGCGGGTTGAGAACGGTGGCGCGAGGGTAGCGATCGCCAGGGGGCCAAAGGCATTGGTCTGCGAGGCTCTCAGCCCGGCGCAGTAGTGGAGGGTGTCGAGCTGGGGTGAGGGGGAGCGTCCAGCAGACTCGGCGAGCCGAGTCATCAGGCGATCGCCCAGGGGATGACCACATAGCGCCATTTCACCACTGGCACTTCCCGAAGCGACCCGTCCCGAAATTACCCCCCGATCGGCCAGCGTGTCATACTCCAGGGCCAGATCCCGCACAATGCTGGCATCCAGCACAACATCGGCATCGAGAATTTCGCCGGTCAGGGGGTTGACCCGCGAAGGCCCCAGCCCGCTAGCCCAGGGGTAGAGCGAGTCTGACCAGCGAATCACGTTGTAGCGCACATCGGCGGGGTCCCAATCAGCGTTGGCGGGCATTTGGCGCACCTCGATCGCCCCAGTAAAGCCAGCCTGCTCAAAGGCCGTGTTCCACCACTCGATGCCGTCGCGAATGGCCGCCCGATATTCCTCGGGTGTGGTGTTTTCAATCCAAAAGACCAGCGGCGTTTTGGGGGGCGAGAGGGCGGCGGTGGGGTCTTGTTTTTCTAACTGCCAGCGCTGAATGTAGCGCACAAAGGGGTCTGAGCTGCCGGGGCGCGTGGGAGCCCGGTAGGCGGTAATAAAATAACCCACCCGCTCGTCGGCCAGCCGGGGCTGAAAGGCAGGATGGGTGGGAACCGCCGATAAGCTATAGCGCACCCGGAGGTTGAATCCCCGTCCATCGGGAATGCTGCTCAGGGCCAGGGCAAAGGGGTTGGCATCGCTGCTGCCGCCCGAGAAGCCCAGCACGGTCTCTAGCTCGACATTTTCGGGGAAGACTTTGACCGGCCCCAGGTAGGAAGCCTCGGCGTTGAGGGCGTAGCTGCCCAGCACCCAGGGGAACTCGCCCACTAGGTTGGCGGGGTCGCGGGCGATAAGCCAGTCTTTGAGGTCAATGAGCAGTTCGCCAGTTTCGCTATTGATGGCCTGAATGGGCAGGGTCGTCAGCACCGAATCACTGAAGGAATCTCGCAGTAGCTGCTGAGCCTGGGGCTGCGGATTGCGGAAAAACGCGTTGGGAATTGCCACCTGCAAGCGGTTGTCGGGAATCTGGCGAAACTGAACCATGAAGTCGTTCACGGGCCAGCCGCGAAACAGCCCGGCCTCGCCCACCCCTGACTCTAGGGTGGCGATCAGCAGTAAGTTTTGGTTGAGCTGGCTGGGCTTGAGCCCCAGAAAGGCCCGGTTGCGCTGGAGGTCGTGGTAAACCGTAAACAGCCCTTGGGAGACCGTTAGTCCATTGACCGTGTCTTCAAAGGATTTTAGGGTGGTGGTTTCTGGCGGTGTGGCCGAGGTAGCGGACTCGCCTTGGGGAGTGATATCGCCGGGGGGGGGCTCGCTGACCTGGGCAGAGAGACTACCAGAAATTGGCTCAACTGCCGAGGATGCCTGGGGAATGGCCCCTTGACTGGGGGAGGCCAGGGAAAGGGTCACCGCGATCGCCAGGCCCCAGAGAAAAACCAGTCCTAGCCGAATGCTCTGCTTCACCAACCGCGCTCCTTCACCCCTAAGCTAGGGGGTTTTGATGTTGTCATATGATAGACCTCATTTCCCCGTTTCTCGATTGCTATGCCAGAGACTGCCCCCAACCTGATTTCGCCGCCGCTGCCTGCCCCCTGGCCCCGGTTTGAGCCGCCCCTCAAACTCGGGGTGATGGCCTCGGGCAATGGCAGCAACCTGGAGGCGATCGCCCAGGCGATCAGCAGGGGCGATCTGTATGCTCAAATTCAGGTAGTGGTGTACAACAACCCTAAAGCCGGGGTCGCCGAGCGATCGGCCCGCCTCGAATTACCTGCCGTACTGCTCAACCACCGCCATTACCCCAGCCGCGAGGCCCTAGATAAAGACATTGTGGAAACCCTCCGCACCCACGGTGTGGACTGGGTAATTATGGCGGGCTGGATGCGCTGCGTGACAGCGGTATTGATTGATGCCTTTCCCCAACGGGTGCTCAACATTCATCCCAGCCTGCTGCCCAGCTTTCCGGGCCTGCACGCGGTGGAGCAGGCGCTAGCAGCGGGGGTGAAAGTGGCGGGCTGCACCGTGCACCAGGTAGAGCTGGCGGTAGACAGTGGCCCGGTGATTATGCAGGCGGTAGTGCCGGTCAAGCCTGGCGATACCCCCGCCATACTCCAGGCCCGCATTCAGCAGCAGGAGCACCGCATTTACCCGGCGGCGATCGCCCTGGCTGCGCTGGCATGCAACAGCCAAAAGTACCCGCTCGGGTGACGGCGACCCTAGGGCGCAGATTCCACAATGGGCCTAACCCTGACGGCCAGAGGCACCCCCTGCTAAACCGGTGCCGGGCCGCTGGGTAAGCCGTATCCTTTGGTGAAATCAAGCTATGGAAATTACTACCTTTGAGCTGCTGGTCAAGCGCATCGCCCCACCCCCGGCAGATCCCACCGTGGCTCGCCGTGTGGTGCAGGGATATTTTCTGACCATTGCCAATTTAGAAGACCGCGACTTTACCTATCAGCTTGAGTTTCACGTCAGCCGCCCCAACCCGGTTGACCCCGATCGCACCCTGGCGGGCAACGCCTTTGTAGCAATTGACATCGCTGGAGCCAACACCACGCTGGCTCTAACTGAGGTCAACCCCAGCCCCGTGACTCCGGTCTTTACCACCCGGTTTAGACTACCAGCGAAGCAGACGGCCTCGGTGCAGCTGCTGCCCGACCTGACTCGCCCTGGCCTGCTGAGTGAAGCCAATCCCGACGTGGAAATTCGCGGTTTTGTACGACTGCGGCTGCCTGCTCTGCGCCAGGGCTTTTTCCTGCGGTCTCAGAGCAACACCCCGGTCAAGGTGCTGCTCAACCCCGAGGTGCGCGGCACTTTCTTGCCCAATGACCTCGCGGCTCGCAGCGGCGACTTTGACCAGATCAACTATCCGCTAGAGCTCGCCAGCGGCAAGGGCCTCAATGAGGTGGAGCCCGATCGCGGCTTCTTCCCCATCGACCCCGTCATCGTGGCTGAGGTGGCGGGCGATCGCCCGGTGCTGCCCGATTTGGTCAACCCGCCCATGATTGACCTGTCGCTGCTCAGCCCCACGGCTCGGGCCGAGGTTTTAGCCGAAACCCTGGCCCAGGTAGACCCCAGTGCCGAAAACCTGAGCACGGTGAGCGATCTGCTCTCCAAGCTGGAAATTCCTATCCGCATGGAGCCGACCAACCGATAGATGCTTGGCCCATCCCAGTACCCGACAGGAGATGACTATTCTCTCGGGTACTGGTTCGCCGGATAGCTTCCCCGCCTCCGCTTTAATCGATCTATTAAAACCATCAGCCGTCCGGCTCAGGCTATCAGCCCAATTTTGAATGTCATCAGCCATCGGTAGCCCTGCTTGCCCCGGCTGATCGACGCTATTCACACTGCCGTAACGCTAAGTTTTTAATGAAACCTTTTACCTTTCAGCCGGTTTCCTTTAGCTGGGTGGCTCTGCATCCCCAGCCCAAAGGAGTGATTCAGTTTATTGGTGGAGCGTTTTTTGGCTCGTTGCCAACCCTGTGCTACCGCTACCTGCTGCGCGAGCTGTATGACGCTGGTTACACCATCGTAGCCATGCCCTTTCGCTTCAGCTTTCGCCACTGGGGCATTGCCTTAAGCCTGCTAGAGGAGCAGCGACGACTGCAAACCTACTTGCCGCAGCTCGCTGCCCAGGCTGGGTACGAAACCGGGGTGTATGACCAGAGCGATCGCTACGCCTGGCTGGGCCACAGCCTGGGCTGCAAATACATTGCCCTGTTAGAGCTGCTGTGCGGCGTTGAGCTAAACCCGACGGATACCACCCTCGACGAGGTCATTGGCGTTAGGAATGCTGAGTGGTTGCGCGATCGCTTAGCCACCGCCCCCACCATCTGGAACCAGCCCACCCAGCTCTTGGCCCCCGACATCAGCGATACCACCAATGCGGTGCCGGTCAAAGCCTTGGCGCACCTGCTCGATCGCCTAGGCCTGGGCGTACAGCCCACCCGCCAGCAAACCCTCGATTTAATCGATCGCAGCCGCCTATTCAACCTAACGGCCATGGTTTCCTTCACCCGCGACACTGTGGCAGGAAGCATCAAGGATTCTCATCCGGCGACCAGCGATGTCCTCTGGCTTTACCAGCATTTGCAAACCAAGCAGCTAGTCCATGCCGAACTGGGAGGCAAACACCTCGAACCTCTGGGGGTGGAGGTTGGGCCGTGGCTAGTGGATCTCAACCTGCTGGACAAGTTTGCTAAGCGGCTGACCGACTGGGCTACTGGGGAAACCGTGCTGACGTTTTTCCATCAGCTCCAGCATCGCGAAATTGAGTCAGAGAATGTTTTGGAAGATCTGAAGCCAGCCCTGGTTGAACGTTAGAGCAATGATTCGGAGTCAGGACTATTCAGCGCTGAGCCATTGGGTTCAGCAGTTGATTCGCCGGAAACCGAGGGTCAAGCTGGAGCAGCATCTGGCGCTGGTCGATGATTAGCCAGCCTTCGACCTTGAAATCTTTTAGCAGGCGGGTGACAGTAACGCGGGTGGTGCCGATGGCGGTGGCCAGCTGGTGGTGGGTCAGCCGCATAGGAATGCGAATGCCGCTGGGTTCAACATGGCCAAAGTCTTTGGCCAGCATGAGCAAAAAGTGCTTGAGGCGATCGGCTACCAGCCGCTTGCCCGAGAGCGCCAGCCAGGCCTCGGCCTGCTGCATTCTCAGGGTCAAGTTGCGAAACATGCCTGCCATCAGCACTGACGAGCCCTCGATTTCGGCCATGGGCAGCGACAGCACATCGACATCGGTAAGGGCGGTAGCCCAGTAGGGGTCAACGGTGGTCAGGGGTAGGCCAACGGGCATGGATGGCCCGGCCAGGCCTAGCAGCGTTTCGCTGCCGTCGTGCTGGATGGTGAACAGCTGAACAATGCCCCGACAGATGATCAGCACCTCATCGCTGCGCAGCGGAATGGGCCGCCCCGCCGCCAAGGGCACCAGAGCCCGCTCGCGGTAGAGCTGCTCTAGAAGCTGGATAAAGGTTTGATGGCTGCGGAAATCAAGGGGGGCAGTGGGGGCAGTGGAGGTTGCGATTGCAGACACGGGGGTACCTAGAGTTCGCCCGGATAGGCTGCTAGCGGGGGCTTGAGGATTGGGATTGGGAATGGCCCTGGGGGCGACGCAGTATCCCAACCACCCGACATCCTGAATGGCTGGATCCTCACCAACGCTAGCAACCTGCCCAGCCCCATCTTCGACGGCCTAAATTAAGGAACCCCCCAGCCAAGGTTAAGCCCAGGGAAATAGTTCGTTAACGTTTGTGATCTACCGCACCAACCACCGGACATTTGGCTATGTGCAATACCTTCGTTCCAGGGTTATAGATGGGTGGGGGGGTGGATGGGTAGGGAGTTCTGGAGGTTATCTATATCGGCTAGGCAGCGTGTTAGTCGGGGGATAAATAATCGCGCACGTCGGTTACCTGACCGGCCAGCGCCGCTGCCGCCACCATCGCCGGGCTCATCAGCAGAGTGCGGCCCGAGGCCGACCCCTGGCGTCCTTTAAAGTTGCGGTTAGAGGATGAGGCACTCATCTGGCGACCCTGGAGCTTGTCGGGGTTCATGGCCAGACACATCGAACAGCCCGCCTCGCGCCACTCAAAGCCCGCAGCGGTAAACACCTGATCTAGCCCTTCGGCCTCGGCCTGCTGCTTCACCCGCTCAGAACCGGGTACCACAAAGGCTTTGATGCCCTCGGCTACGGTTCGCCCCTGCACCACCTTAGCAACCTCCCGCAGATCGCTGATGCGCCCGTTGGTGCAGCTGCCGATGAAGCACACGTCAATGGCGGTACCCTTCAGGCTCTGGCCGGGGGTGAAATCCATATAGGCGAAGGCGTCTTGGGCTAGCACCTGGTCTTCGTCGGGCAGGGTGTCGGGGGTGGGCAAGGTTTCGTTAATGCCGATTCCCTGTCCGGGGGTGATGCCCCAGGTGACCGTGGGGGCAATGTCGGCGGCGTCAAACACCACAACATCGTCATACTCGGCATTGGCGTCGCTGCGCAGGGTATTCCACCAGGCCACGGCCTCATCCCAAGCTTCACCCTTGGGGGCGAAGTCGCGCCCGTTTAAATAGTCGTAAGTAATCTGGTCAGGGTTAACGTAGCCGCAGCGGGCACCGCCCTCGATCGCCATATTGCAGAGGGTCATGCGCTCTTCCATCGACATGGCCTCGATCGCACTGCCGGCAAACTCGTAGGCGTAGCCCACGCCGCCCTTCACCCCAAGCTTGCGAATAATGTGCAGGACCACGTCTTTGGCGTACACGCCGGGTTGAAGCTCACCGTTGACCTCGACACGGCGCACCTTGAGCTTGCCCAGGGCCAGGGTTTGGGAAGCCAGCACGTCGCGCACCTGGCTGGTGCCAATACCAAAGGCGATCGCCCCAAAGGCCCCGTGGGTCGAGGTATGGCTGTCGCCGCAGGCAATGGTCATACCCGGCTGGGTCAACCCCTGCTCGGGGGCAATCACGTGCACAATGCCCTGGCTGCCCGAGCCAATGTTATAGAAGCGAATGCCGTAATCCTGACAGTTTTTCTCTAGGGACTGCATCATCGCCTCGGCCAGGGGGTCGGCGAAGGGGCGGGCCTGGCTCTCGGTAGGCACGATGTGGTCTACGGTGGCGACGGTGCGATCGGGATACATCACCGTGAGCTGGCGCTCGCGCACCATGGCAAAGGCCTGGGGGCTGGTGACTTCATGCACCAGGTGCAGCCCAATAAATAGCTGGGTCTGGCCCGAGGGCAGCATGCCAACGGTGTGTAAATCCCAAACTTTGTCGAACAGCGTACCCTTACTCATGGCAGACCTGTGGGCGATAACGGTGAAAACTGCGGCGAATGCGTTGCCAATTGTCTATCTTAGCCCAAAGCCTCTGCCCCATAGATCTACGACCTATTCCTGAAGCCTAGGTAAGAACTGTATCCGATGACCCTTGTCACCCCTTTATCGATTCTTTACGATTTGCTGGTAGGTTCCAACTTGGTATAGCTAAGGCCTTTGGTCAGGCATAGCAAACTTTGACCAAAGCAACCTGCACAAAAAACTGGTTCGATTAAACAGGAGATACGTTATGGGTTTTCTAGGCAAGCTGTTTGGCAAAAAAGAAGAAGAGAAAGCTAAGGCTACCCCCAAAATCAACGTGAAGCAGGCAGCTACAGCGGCCTCCATCGATCCTGCCAAGGTAGGCATTGATGGGCAGTTTGACGAAAGTGGTCTGGCCAAGCGGGTAGCTCTGGCCCTCGACCAAGCCAACATCTCTGACACGGTCGGCCTCTGGGTGGCTCAAACCGGCTCCACCGTGGTGCTGAAGTACAACCCCGACGCTGAAGGCGTGCTGGAGCAGGCAAAGAAAGTTGCTCTCACCGTAGATGGCGCTGATAACGTAACTGCCGAGCCCAATTCCTAGCACAACGTTAGGCCCTCCTCAATCAAAGGTTGGTGAGGGCTCACCGCCAATAGCAGCTCATACCAACGCCAGAACCGGCAACCATGCCATGGTTCTGGCGTTTTTAATGGGCATAGATTCAGGGGTTCAAAGCTAGTGATTATGGTCTCAATTCCTTGGAGGCTTCTAGCGGAGCATCATCTAAGGCATCAACGTGAGAGATTTTTTCGATTAAATGCAGGTAGTGGGCACTGGCAGCGGGGGTCAGACCACTGATGTCAATCTGGGGAATGTTTCTGGGGCGGCGCTCTAGGTCATGGCGGTAGGCGCGATCGTAGTAATCCAAAATGATGGCGCAGGCCTCGCGCAGGTTTCCCGATTGGATATGGTGGATAGCGGTTTGGGTGCGATCGCCCCCCAGCCGCTTCCGAATTCGCTCCGTTGCCGCCACCAACTCCTCAGTTGAGGCTTCGCCGTAGATTTCCACCAGCAAATCTAAGCGCTCGTCCACAGAGCGCACCACCTCCACCGCCGGGGCAGCATCCATCTGCACAAACAGCTCATCGGGAATGCGGCAGGTGCCCACCCGGCGGCTTTCGGCCTCCACCCAGATAGAGCGCTCATCGCCAAACTGCGCCCACTGCTCGGCCAGCAAATTCTCGTAGTGCTCGGTTGAGGGCTGAGGCGGCAGCAACAGCGCCCCAAAACTGCTGCCCCGATGATTCGCCAGCCCCTCCAAATCCAGCACTGGCTCCCCCAATGCCGCCAGTTTTTGGAGAATCTGCGTCTTGCCGCTGCCCGTCATCCCGCCCAAAATCAAGATTGGCTTGGGCGTTGCTAGGGTCTCCCGCACCCAGTGGCGGTAAGCCTTGTAGCCGCCATCGAGGAGGTGGACGGTAAACCCCGCCAATTCCAAAATCCAGCCGATGCCACCGCTGCGCATGCCGCCGCGCCAGCAGTGAACGCGCAGCTGGTAATCAGGAGCCAGCGCCTTAGCCGCACGCACAAACTCACCGCACTTGGGGCCAGCAATGTCGAAGCCCAGCTCTACCGCTGCCTCGCGACCGACCTGTTTATAGCAAGTGCCCACATGAGCACGCTCATCGTCAGTAAACAGGGGAAAGCTCACTGCGCTGGGGATGTGCCCGCGACCATATTCCCCTGGGCTGCGCACGTCGAGAATTGGGCCAGAGCCTTGCAGAAAATCATCGATATCTAAAGGCTTTGGCATGGGTGAGGTAGGTAATCTCTTGGCTATGGAAGGGGTTACGGCAAATTGCTCTAAGCAACGGCCACAGACTTGGCTGGTTTTATCAACTTACCGTACCGCTCGCAGAAGAACCGCACGCATTCGGGCGCTAAGTCAATCGCGGCTTCGTCGTAGGCCCCTGTGTCTGGATTGGGCCAGACCAGGGCGTAGTCTCCTTTGACAAACTGGAATCGCGCTTGATCGCGCAGAGGCAGCAGCGCTGGGCCAGGGTTTTCTTCAATTAACAGAGAGTAGAAATCTAGATCGTAGATCTCTACATCCAGCAACGCTTCAAACCACAGCCGCAGGAAATATTCACCCAGCCATTCAGCCTTTAATAGGCCCTTCTCTTGAGCATTTTGCCAGTAGGTTTCGTCGTTAGCCAGAGCTTGCCAAGCTTGCCACTTCATTACTTTTAACCCACAATTTCAACCGTCTCATTTTGCATCGCTCGCTGCCACTGCTCCAGCAAGGCCTCTTCATGGGCTTCTACCCAGGCTTCGATCAATTGCTTTAGCTTTGGGGGTAACTGTTTGCCGGGCTGCATCCACCGCCGAGATTTAATTTCTAGCCTATAGCTGCCGTAATCATTCTGATATTTGACATGAACATGGGGTGGCGCATGGTCGTTGTAGTTCATCAGCACGACCAACAAACCTTTTTGAAATGGGTGAGATACAGGGGGCATATCAAGCCATAGCATCCCAAATTATAGTTTCCTATAATTTATTGTACTTTCCTGTAATGAATAGGTTGTCGGCTATCCGCCTAACGTTGGGTATCCGTTCGGAGCAGGCACCACGATGTAACCCTCGCTAACATCGCCCAGCACCCAATTTCGCTCCACGCCCCAGGTCCACCAGTGAGCGGCCACGTAGGCGCAGGTGAGGCTGTCTAGCTGGTCTTCCACCGTTTTCATGGCGGCTCCAGTGAACGGAATATCGGGTAAATCGGATTCCTTAAGGTCGAGGGCAGGTTCTAGGGTGGGTAGCACCGAGAGCTGATACTGCCGTAGTTTCTCTAGCTCAGGGCGACGCTGGGCTAAGGTTCCCTTCTTGTACTTGAGAATTTTGCTCAGGCCAAACAGGTGCACCGTCGCCGGGTGGGGAAACACCTCTAGCTGAAATCGCCCCTTTGGCTGGGGCGGGCTGTGGGGTTGATGCCTGAAGTCGAGGGATTCGAGCGCTAGGCCAAAGGCGATCAGTTTTGAGGCGAAGGGGCGGCCTAGGTTAGCGGGGTAGCAGCCTGCGTCGTAGCGGCCAAAGTGCTTGTGGGCGAGGCGATCGGGCGATCGCATCCCGGTTGGGTTAGGAATTAACGTCGGGGCATCCACCGCGACGACAGCGTTAGTCGCGCCCTCGCTCCAGTGGGAAATCCACGCCAAAATTTCGTCTACCGTTTGCAGGCGATCGAGCGCCACCAGCCGCAAATTACCCTCGTCCCTGTGCAAACAACAAAGCCCGGTAGGCCCACTCTGCCAGCCCAGATCGACCCCAAGAAAGCGGTGATAGGGAGGGCAATCCTGGGACAAATTCTCGTTCGGAGCTAGGTTCCCAACAACGCCTGAGTCATTCATTCGGCCAAATCCACGTATTCGCGCTGGTCGCCTCGCCGGTACATGCGGGTGTTGACCTTGGGATAGTCGCAAATGTCAAACTCTAACCGCATGCCCCCGACCAGGTAGACTAGATCTTCCTCAAAGGGATTGCTGAGGCTGTGGGCTAGCCCCCCAGCGGCAAAGCCCATAAAGTCGCCGGGGCCGACCTCCAGGGTCTCGTCGCCGATTTCTGCCAGCCCTCGCCCCGAGAGAATGTAGATAAACTCTTCTTCGACCTGGTGGCGGTGGTACTGGGTCGAGTCGTGCCCCGGCTCAACCCGCACTAGGTGAACGCCGATGTACTCAAACCCGACGGCATCGCCCAGCGACCTGCCATGGCGGATTGCTTTAGGATTGAGGGGATGGACAAAGGTAGATTCGGGCAGGGCGGCGATCGCCTCAGCCGTCAGCAGCGGGTGAGAATAGGGCATAGCGTCAATAGCGGTGTGTATGGGTTGGTGGGCCGTGCCCACCCTACGGCAGCAGCAAACAGATTTTTCAGGCAGGGGTTAAGGGAAAGCACATCATGAAGTCTACACTTGCACAACTTACTGCCCGGTTTGATCAGGCTCTAGTCGCCGCCTTTGGTGCCGACCTGGCGGGTACCGACCCCATGCTGGTGCCGACGAGCAACCCCAAGTTTGGCGACTACCAGGCGAATCTGGCCATGTCCCTGGCCAAGCCGCTAAAGCAGAAACCCCGCGACATTGCTACGCAGATCGTCGAAAAGCTCGATGTCAGCGACCTCTGCGAACCGCCCGAGATCGCTGGCCCCGGCTTTATCAACCTGCGCTTCAAAACCGCTTATTTAGAGGACCAACTGCGGGCGATGCAGGCCGACCCGCGTCTGGGAGTGGAGCCTGTGAAGACTCCCCAAAAAGTAATCGTCGATTTCTCTAGCCCCAATATTGCTAAAGAAATGCATGTCGGGCATCTGCGATCGACCATCATCGGCGACTCCATTGCGCGGGTGCAGGAGTTTATAGGCAACGACGTGCTGCGGCTCAACCACGTGGGCGATTGGGGTACCCAGTTTGGCATGTTGATCACCCATCTCAAGGAAGCCTGTCCTGAGGCACTAGAGGCTGGCTCCAACGTCGATATTGGCGACCTGGTCGCTTTCTACAAGCAGGCCAAAAAGCGCTTCGATGAGGACGACGCCTTCAAAACCCGCTCCCGCGAGGCCGTAGTGGGGTTGCAGGCGGGGGATGCGATCGCCACCAAAGCCTGGCAGGCCCTCTGCGACCAATCCCGCCAGGAATTCCAAAAACTCTACGATCGCCTCGACATCTCTATCCAAGAGCGCGGCGAATCCTTCTACAATCCCCTGCTGGCCGATGTTGTCCAAGAATTAGCAGCTCAAGGACTCCTGGTCGAAGATCAGGGAGCCAAGGTGGTGTTTGTAGATGGCTTTACCAACAAAGACGGTGATCCCCTACCGCTGATCATCCAAAAAACCGACGGCGGCTACAACTACGCCACCACCGACCTGGCTGCCATTCGCTACCGCACCCAGCAGGATGGGGCCGAGCGGGTGCTCTACGTGGTCGATGCGGGTCAGGGCAACCACTTCGCCCAGGTGTTTCAGGTGGCCGCCAAGGCCGGATGGATTCCCGACGGCGTCGAGCTGACCCACGTGCCCTTTGGCGTCGTGCAGGGCGAAGACGGCAAAAAGTTCAAAACCCGCTCCGGCGATACGGTCAAGCTCAAGGATCTGCTGGATGAAGCGGTCAGCCGTGCCCGAACCGACCTGGAGAGCCGCATTCAGAGCGAAGAACGCCATGAGACCGAGGAATTTATTCAAGACGTGGCCGAGGCGGTGGGCCTGGGCGCGGTTAAATACGCCGATCTGAGCCAAAACCGCACCAGCAACTACATCTTTAGCTTCGACAAAATGCTGGCCCTAGCGGGCAACACCGCCCCCTACATGCTCTACGCCTACGTGCGGGTGCAGGGCATTAGCCGCAAGGGCGACATTGACTTTGACCACCTGCCCGCTGAAGCTCGCATTCATCTGGAGGACGACAGCGAGTTTGCCCTGGCCCGCCATCTGCTCCAGCTCGATGAGGTGCTGGGGGAAGTCGCGCAAGATCTCTACCCCAACCGCCTCTGCCAATACCTGTTTGAGCTAAGCCAAAAGTTCAACCAGTTCTACGATCGCTGCTCAGTACTCCAGGCCGCAGAACCTCAGCGCACCTCTCGCCTGCTGCTCTGCGATCTAACGGCTAAAACCCTTAGACTAGGGTTATCGCTGCTCGGCATTCGGGTGCTAGAGCGGATGTAGATTTGATCAGGCCCGGCTAGCATCTGCCCCAAGGGAGACGGCAAACATTCCAAAAAGATGTTTCCCTCAAGATAAGCTCAGCATAATTATAGAAATGAGGCATTTATCTTAAGGATATATTCCTGGTCTAAACGGTAGTTACGTAGCCCATACTCAGTCGTTGAATTTTCCTTGGGAAAGTCATTGCAGCCCGGATTTTTAGAGGGTTTCAGTAGGTTTACCTACTCGGGCAAATCTCAATTCATCGAAATTATGCAATTCCGAAAAGATTGTGATCTTTAATACAAAAATCTGTTGAGAGTACAGTGAGTTGGGGAAAGCTAGAAGTGCATCTAGACAAGTTTTTTAGTCTGCGGTTGAAACTATCACGATGGCCTATACGGTTGTTGGTCATTACAACGCTGGTTTAGTCTGCTTATCGTTTGGAATTGCGATTCTGGCTTCGTACACCACGCTGAGCCTGGGGCATCAAATTTTGGCGGCAGCGGGGTGGCGGCAGTGGCCCTGGCTAACGGGCGGTGCCCTGGCCATGGGCACCGGCATTTGGGCTACTCACTTTGTTGCCATGCTGGCCCTAGAACTGCCGCTGCCGGTCACCTACGATCTGCTCACCACCGGGCTCTCGCTGATGTACGCGGTGCTGGCGGCGGGGATGGCGCTGTGGCTGGTCAGCCGGGTGGGCTTTAGCTGGTTGAGCCTGACTGCGGCGGGCCTTGTGATGGGGCTGGCGATCGCCTGGATGCACTACACCGGTATGGCCGCTATGGATATGCCAGCCCACATCACCTATCGATGGCCCCTGGTGGGGCTTTCGGTCGCCATTGCCGTGGTCGCCTCGACCGTTGCCCTGGGCTTTACCCTCTGGTCTCGTCGCCATCCTGACCAAGGCGATCGCTGGTCGGCCAACCTGTCCGTGCTAGCTCTGGGGTTGGCGCTCGGTGGTCTGCACTATACCGGCATGGCGGGTACGGTATTTATGCCCAACCCTAGCCTGAACGACGCAGCCGGAATTTTGCCTGATTTAGACAGGCGCTGGCTGGCCCTAGCGGTCGGCCTGAGAGCCGGGTTGATTTTGCTGATTGCCCTGATCATGCTGAGAGTCAACCAGCGCCTCACGTGGCAACGTCTCCAGCAAGAGGCCCTATCAAATAGCGATCGCCGGTTTCGCACCCTGATTCGTGAGATGGGGGTAGGGGCGCTGCTGCTCAATCCCCAGGCCGAAATTTTGATCAGCAACCAGGCGGCTCGACGGTTTTTGCAGTTGCCCGAGGCCGATGGCGCTCCCCTGGTATTTGGTCAGACTGGGGTAATTTGCCGCGAAGACGGCACCCCCTTTGCGCCCGCCGATCTGCCGGTGCAGCAGGCCATTGCCCAAAAGACCCCGGTGGGGGATGTGATTATGGGGGTCAGAGCCGCGATCGCCGATTCGCCCCGCTGGCTGCTGGTTAACGTTGACCCCCAGCTCAACGAAGCTGGCGACGTCGAACGGGTGGTCTGCACCTGTAGCGACATCACCATTCAAAAGCAGGCCGAAGACGCCGTGCGAGCTGTGGCCAATCGCGAAAAGGCGGTCATACGCATTGTGCAACGCATGCGCCAAACCCTCGACCTAGAAACCATTTTTGCCGCCACCACCCAAGAGCTTCATCAGGCGGTGGGCTGCGATCGCGCCTGGATCTATCGCTTCAACGATAACTGGAGCGGTTCTGTGGTAGCTGAAGCCCTCGCTGACCCCATGGCCCCCTCGACTGTGGCCGATCCAACGACGGGTCAGTCGCTCATCGATCGGGCCGACTGTGGCGCCCGCGAAATGCAAAACAGCGGCTTTGACGAAGGCTATCTGCTGCTAGAAGACACCTATCTGCAAGAAACCCAGGCCGAAACCTACCGCCAAGATCGCACCTACCACCGCGTTAACGACATCTACAGCGAAGGGTTTGACAGCTGCTATCTAGAGTTTCTAGAGCGCTGGCAGATTCGGGCCTACGTCATCGTACCGATTTTTGCCGGCAGCCAGCTCTGGGGCCTGTTGGGCGTCTACGCTCACCACCAGGCCCGCACCTGGAATCGCCATGAGGTAAAAATGGTGCTTCAGGTCGGGGCTCAGCTGGGTACCGCTGTGCAGCAGGCTAACCTGCTGCACAAAACCCAGCAGCAGGCCCAGGCCCTAGACATTGCCAAGCGCGCCGCCGATGCCGCCAGCCAGGCCAAGGGCGACTTCTTGGCCAGCATGAGCCATGAGCTGCGCACGCCCCTTAACGCTATTCTGGGCTTTACCCAAATCTTGCACGACGACGACAGCCTCAACGAAGAGCACCGCGATTTGATTGCCATTGTGAACCGCAGCGGCAACCATCTGCTGGGGCTGATCAATAATGTGCTGTCCCTAGCCAAAATCGAGGCCAACAAAATTAGCCTGGATGAAACGGCCTTCGATCTGCACTATCTCCTCCAGTCTGTAGACGATATGCTCCAGCTCAAGGCCGAAGCCAGGGGTATTCGTCTGGAGGTTGTGCCGCCGCCGCCCCTCGGCCACCGACTGTGGGCCGACGAGGGCAAGCTGCGGCAAATTCTCATCAACCTGATTGGCAACGCGATTAAATTTACTGCTCAGGGCGGCGTTACCGTGCGATCGCGACTGCGAGGTAGCGCCCTGGCGCTCGACAGCGGCGGCAGTAAAACTCACTGGCTCGAGATCACCGTCCAAGATACTGGCGTCGGCATTGACCCCAACGAGCTTTCCTATCTATTTGAACCCTTTGAGCAAACCCAATCGGGTCGGCGCTCCGCCGAAGGCACAGGGCTAGGGCTCTCCCTGAGCCGCAACTTTGCCCAGCTGATGGGGGGCACCATTGCCGTAGCCAGCCGCCCCGGAGAGGGATCCACCTTTACGGTTAGCCTCCCCGTTGGGTCTGTTACGACTGACCGGCTCGCCCCTCCTAGGTCAGAACGGGCAATTGTCTGCCTTGCCCCCTCTCAACCCCAGTACCGCATCTTGGTGGCTGACGATGTCGCTGAAAGCCGCCTGCTCATGCGCCACTGGCTAGAGGGGGTTGGGTTTGAGGTGCGCGAAGCCAGCCAGGGGGAAGAAGCCCTTGATTTGTGGACAGACTGGCAACCCCATCTGATTTGCCTCGACATGCGCATGCCCGTGCTCGACGGCTACGGCGTCGCCCGCCAGGTGCGCCAGCTACCCGGCGGCAGCACCACGGTAATTATTGCCGTTACCGCCAGCGTGTTTGAAGAACAGCAGTCAAACTGCATTGCGGCGGGCTGCAATGCAGTGTTGCCCAAGCCCCTCCAGCGCGAGCAACTGTTAGGGCACATCGGTCGCAGCCTGGGCCTCACCTACCAGTACACCGATGCGGCGGGGGCCAATGCCAAAACCCCTGCAACTGACTCCCTCAGTATCCATGGGCAAAGCTCCAGCAGAGACCATCGCCCCCTCACCCCGGACGACTTCAGCAATCTGGCTAGCGACTGGCTAACCCAAATTCACCAGGCCGCTCAGGCCGCCGACGATCGGCAGGTTCGGCGACTGATTGCCCAACTGCCTACCGAGCAGCAGTCTCTAGCTCAGCGGCTAGACCTTCTGGTCAACGACTTTCGCCTCGATGTCATCATCGACCTGACGGCTGTTCCTACTGCACCTGTTTCCCTGTAGCACCGCCCTATGACTACCGCCGTACCCCATGCCAACGAGGATGCAGACATTCTGCTGGTAGACGACATTCCCGACAACCTGCGAATCTTGTCCACCATTCTGGAGGCCGAAGGCTACCGCTGCCGCAAGGCCATTAGCGGGGCTTTAGCCCTTAACGCCATTGCTCTGGCTCCGCCCGATCTAATTTTGCTGGATATCACCATGCCCACCATGGATGGTTTTACAGTGTGCCGCCAACTCAAAGCCGACCCAGCGACCCAGAGTATTCCGGTAATTTTTCTCACCGCTCGCGATGCCGAAGCCGAGAAAGAACAGGCCTTTAGCCTGGGAGCGGCAGATTATATCGTCAAACCTTTTATGGCCTACGAGGTCCTGCTGCGGGTCAAGCATCAGCTGGCCCTGCGTCGGCAGCAGCAGCAGCTAGAGGTTCAAAATCAGCAGCTCCAGGCCGAAATCAAAGAGCGTCAGCTAGCTGAAGCCGAACTGCGTCGCCAGCGCCAGCGCTCTGAAGAACTGCTGACCAACGTGCTGCCTTTTCAAATTGCTCAGCGCCTCAAGGAGCGGGAGCAGGCGATCGCCGATCACTTCGATGGCGTCACCATTCTGTTTGCCGATATTGTCGATTTCAGCACCGTGGCCGCCAAACTCACCCCTTGCGAGCTGGTGCATCTGCTCAACCGGATGTTCTCTGCATTTGACGAGCTGGCCGCCATCTATAAGCTCGAAAAAATCAAAACCATTGGCGATGCCTATATGGTGGCGGCTGGAGTCCCTGCGCCTCGCGCTGACCACGCCCAGGCGATCGCCCAAATGGCCCTCGATATGCAGGCGATCATCAGCCAGTTTCGTCGCCCCGACGGTCGCCCCTTTGAGCTACGCATTGGCATCAACTCGGGCAGCGTCGTGGCTGGGGTGATCGGCATTCGCAAGTTTATTTACGACCTCTGGGGCGACACCGTCAACATCGCCAGCTTCATGGAAACCACTGGCCAGGCAGGCAAGATTCAGGTGTCAGAAATCACCTATGCCCACCTCAAAGACCAGTTCACCTTAGAGCCCCGTGGTCCCGTTTGCCTCAAAAGCGGCGACAGCATGGCCACCTACTGGCTGGTTGGCCAAGATCAACCCAACCCCTGCCGCCCCTCTGGGATCACTCTGGAGCATCCCACCAGCCCTGCTCTTTGCTGCGGCTAGGATAGGGTAACCTCACGGCAGGCCACAACCTCAGGTTTGACCAAGGCTTACCTTCAGGATTAAGCGCCCATAATCATTGTCGCCAGTGGGACATCGCATCGTGCGGCGACTAGGGTCTACCCCTCTACAGCCGCCCCAACTTCCAGCACTACGGGTGCGGGCGGCATTGTGGTGGCCAGGGCAGCATTCATCAACCCTAAAAATAGGGGGTGAGGGGCGCTGGGCCGCGACTGAAACTCGGGGTGAAACTGGCTAGCAATAAAGAACGGGTGGCTAGGCAGCTCAATAATTTCCACCAAACGCCCGTCGGGGGACGTGCCGCTGACCTGATACCCCGACTCCACAAACAGGTTGCGGTAGGCGTTGTTAAACTCGTAGCGGTGGCGATGGCGCTCGTAGACCACCTCTTCGCCATAGAGGCGACTGGCCAGGGTATCGGGAGCGAGACGACAGGGGTATAGTCCCAGGCGCATGGTGCCACCCAAATCGACCACGTCCTGCTGCTCCGGCAGCAGGCTAATCACCGGGTTGGGTGTCTCAGGAGCAAACTCCGAGCTATCGGCCCCCTCTAGGTGAGCAACATTGCAGGCCCACTCCACCACCGAGCACTGCATGCCCAGACACAGGCCCAAAAAGGGAATACCCCGCTCTCGGGCATACCGAATGGCCTGCACTTTGCCATCAATACCCCGAGAGCCAAACCCGCCGGGCACCAAGATGCCGTTGACGCCGCTCAGATGGGCATCTGGGCCATTGACCTCGATGTCTTCAGAGTTGATCCAGCGCACGTTGAGGGCGGCCCGATGGGCGATCGCCGCATGGCGCAGCGCCTCGACCACCGACAGATAGGCATCGTTGAGGCTGACATACTTGCCCACAATGGCAATGTCCACTGGCCGACTAGAGCTGTAAAGCCCCTCGACCAAGGCCTCCCACTGACCCAGGTGAGGCGGGCGCTGGTCAAGGGCAAGAATCTTGATGGCCTGGTGGGCTAACCCCTCCTGCTCTAGCTTGAGGGGCACTTCGTAGATGCTGCTGGCATCCTGACAGGTAATCACCGCCTCAGCGGGCACATCGCAGAACTCAGCAATTTTTTCCTTCATCGGCTGGGGCAGCGGGCACTCACAGCGGCACACCAAAATATCGGGCTGAATGCCAATGGAGCGCAGTTCCTTCACCGAGTGCTGGGTCGGCTTGGTTTTGAGTTCCCCCGCCGAGGCAATGTAGGGCACCAGGGTCACGTGCATATAGAGCACGTCCTGCCGCCCCACGTCCTTGCGAAACTGACGAATCGCCTCTAGAAAGGGCAGCGACTCGATGTCGCCTACGGTGCCCCCGATCTCGGTAATCACCACGTCAGGGTTGGTGTTGCGGGCCACCCGCAGAATGCGTTCTTTAATTTCGTTAGTGATATGGGGAATCACCTGCACCGTGCCCCCCTGGTAATCGCCTCGCCGCTCGCGGTTGATCACCGCCTGGTAGATCGAGCCGGTGGTTACGCTGTTGAGCCGCGACATGGCCGTGTCGGTAAAGCGTTCGTAGTGGCCCAGGTCGAGGTCGGTTTCAGCCCCGTCTTCGGTGACGAACACCTCGCCGTGCTGAAAGGGGCTCATGGTGCCGGGGTCAACGTTGATATACGGATCGAGCTTAAGAATAGAAACGGAGTAGTCACGCGACTTGAGCAACCGCCCCAGGCTAGACGCCACAATGCCCTTACCGATGCTCGATACCACGCCACCGGTCACAAATACAAACTTCGTCATAGCAGCTCAACCCAGACCCCAGAAGCGTGAACCCGTTAATTGTGCCACAGGCACCAGGCACCCCGCCTATCTTTAACGCTGGGATCAGATCTAGCTGCTTAGATGCCAGAAGCACCGTCGCTGGCCTCGGGCTGCACTCGCCGCTGCACGGAGTCGCCGTGGGAGGGTAGCCCCTCGGTTTCGGTCAGCACGGCGATCGCATCGGCCACCCCCCGCAGAGCCTCCGGCGAGTACTGCATCAGGCTGGAATGCTTCATAAAGGTTTCAGTCGACAGAGGGGAAGCATAGCGGGCGGCTCCGGAGGTCGGGAGCGTGTGGTTAGGCCCCGCCAGATAGTCACCCACCGCCTCAGGGGTCGAGTGGCCCAAAAAGATCGCCCCGGCATGGCGAATGCGTTCCAGCAAGTCCCAGGGTTCAGCTACCTCTAGCTGAAGGTGCTCCGGGGCAAAGCCGTTGGAAAGGTCAGCGGCTAGCTCTAGGCTATCGACGACGACGGCTAGGCCATAGTTAGCGATCGCCTTCTCCGTCAGCGTCTGGCGCGGGTGCCCAGTCAACTGTCGATCCACCTCAGCCGCCACTCGCTCAGCCAATACTTCGCTGGTCGTAATCAAAATGGCCGCCGCAATGGGGTCGTGCTCCGCCTGGGCCAGCAGGTCGGCAGCCACGTGGGCGGGGTTGGCCGTGTGGTCAGCAATCACCAGCACCTCCGAAGGGCCAGCCAACGAGTCAATACCTACGGTGCCAAACACCAGCTTCTTGGCCAGGGTGACATAAATATTGCCGGGGCCAGTGATGACGTCTACCGGCGGGATTGTCTCGGTACCGTAGGCTAGGGCTGCGATCGCCTGAGCCCCTCCAACTCGATAAATCTCTGTAACGCCTGCCTCTTGAGCAGCGACCAACACAGCTGGATTAACCGTGCCCGCTTTGCTGGGTGGAGTCACCATGACTATTTTAGGCACCCCAGCCACCCGTGCCGGAATGGCATTCATAATCACGGTGCTTGGATAGGAAGCTCGTCCACCAGGCACATACAGCCCAGCCCGATCGACAGGGGTATAGCGCTTACCGAGTACTATCCCATTGTCCTCAAACCGCACCCAGCTTTGGGGCACCCGCTGACGATGGAATGACTCCACATTCCTACAGGCCAGGCGAATGGCATCCAGCAAGCCCTTGCTGACTTGCTGATAGGCGGCATCCAGCTCAGCCCCCGAAAAGCGCAGCCCCTCAGCCGCTAAGGTAACGCCGTCAAAATCAGCGGTGTACTGCAACAGCGCCTGGTCTCCCTGGCGACGAACAGCGTGCAATATCTCCCGAACCGTTGCTTCCTTGTGAACGACCTGGTCGTCGTGGGTGCGGGCACAGATGCGTTGCAGCTCTGTTCTTGCCTCAGTTAGCTGATGAGTGATGCGGAGCATTACAGCTAGGAATCCCAATAAACCAGCAAGGTGCAATTTGGCAGGGTTGACCCCGTACTAGGGAAGTAGAGTATCCCTGAAAGGCAGTCAACACCAGCGTTCTAACATCCTAGTCGATCTACAGGCTAATTTGGCAGGCAACCAGGGCATTCAATTACACCAATACCGCCATTAGGTGCTAACATGTTTTATCCAGTCAATTAATCTTGTTAAGCTAGGGCGAACTGTGGCAAACATTAAGTCTGCACTGAAACGAATTGAAGTTGCCGAGCGCAATCGGCTCCATAACCGCTCCTATAAGTCGGCGGTTAAAACCTTAACCAAAAACTACCTCGCTGCGGTCGAGGCTCATCAGGCTAACCCTAGCCCCGACTCCCTGAAGCAGGTCGAAGCTACCATGGCTGCTGCTTACAGCAAGATCGATAAGGCCGTCAAGTGTGGCGTGCTTCACGCCAACACGGGGGCGCGCAAGAAGTCACGCATAGCCCGAGCCCTCAAAGTTCATGAGACGGTAGGGGCTGCGTCTTAGGCACCCTTTGGGTTGACCCACGCTGCCTGCCGTTTTTGTCGCTGCATTCCCTATGCCTCTGGTTGATACCCACGTCCATCTCAACTTCGAAACCTTCGCTGGGGATCTTGACGAACTAGCCCAGGCCTGGCGACAGGCCGGGGTTTCGGCTTTGGTACATTCCTGTGTAGAGCCAGGGGAGTTTTTGGCGATGCAGCGCATCGCCGATCGCATCCCAGAGCTGTTTTTATCGGTAGGGCTGCACCCCTGCGATATGGACAAGTGGAACAGCGCGCTAGCAGACCAGATTGCTCAGCTAGCAGGCTCTGACAGCCGAGTTGTAGCCATTGGCGAAGCCGGCCTCGACTTTTATAAGGCCGACGATGAAGCGGTTCAACGCGAGGCCTTCTGGCAACAGTTGGCGATTGCCCACCGCCAAGGGCTTCCGGTTATTGTTCACTGTCGAGATGCCGCCTTGGCCACCGCCGAGGTAATTCGAGAGTTTCAGCTCACCGTTGGCCCTGTTACAGGTGTAATGCACTGCTGGGCAGGTACCCCAGACGAGACTCAAACGTTTTTAGATCTGGGCTTCTATATCAGCTTCAGCGGCATCGTCACGTTTAAGAATGCCCACCAGGTTAAGGCTTCGGCTCAGATGGTACCCAGCGATCGCCTGCTAGTCGAAACAGACTGTCCCTTTCTTACCCCAGAGCCTCGCCGCAAGGAGCGGCGCAACCAGCCAGCCTTTGTGTATCATGTGGCGGCTTACCTAGCCGAGCTGCGCCAGGTTGAATTCGAGGCTTTGGCCCAGACCACTACTCGTAACGCTGTGACGTTGTTTAACTTGCCCAAGACTCTTGTGTTTTCATCCGCTGATGCCGACAATTTTCGACTGCCAACTCCGGCGGGCGGTTAGGCAGTCAGCTTAGTCCAGCGAGGCGAGTTATTCGCTGTTGTCCGCTGTCCCTTTCGTTCCAGACGCGTCGTTGATCTTGGCCACCTGCACCTGGCCAATCTGCACTAGGAGACCCATGACTGAAACCACCGTTTACCAAGCTCCCCCTAACTTTGTCCTACCCGACCTGGTAGAAATTCAGCGGTCTAGCTTTCGCTGGTTCCTAGAAGAAGGGTTGATCGAAGAGCTGGAAAGCTTTTCTCCTATTACCGACTATACCGGCAAACTTGAGCTGCATTTCCTCGGTAAGCAGTACAAGCTAAAAAGCCCTAAGTATGATGTTGATGAAGCCAAGCGGCGGGATGCCACCTACGCCGTGCAGATGTATGTGCCCACCCGGCTGATCAATAAAGAAACCGGCGAAATTAAGGAACAGGAAGTCTTCATCGGTGATCTGCCTCTGATGACCGATCGCGGCACCTTCATCATTAACGGTGCAGAGCGAGTCATTGTTAACCAGATCGTGCGTAGCCCTGGGGTCTACTACAAGGCTGAGACCGACAAAAATGGTCGCCGCACCTACAACGCTAACCTGATCCCCAACCGGGGTGCCTGGCTCAAGTTTGAGACCGACAAAAACGACCTGGTTTGGGTTCGCATTGACAAGACCCGCAAGCTATCGGCCCAGGTGCTGCTCAAGGCGTTAGGGCTAACCGACAACGAGATCTTTGACTCTCTGCGTCACCCTGACTACTTCCAAAAAACCATTGAGAAAGAGGGCCAGTTCAGCGAAGAGGAGGCTCTGCTTGAGCTGTACCGCAAGCTGCGTCCTGGGGAACCACCCACGGTAGCTGGCGGCGAGCAACTGCTGCACTCGCGCTTCTCTGACCCCAAACGCTATGACCTAGGACGGGTGGGTCGCTACAAGCTCAACCGCAAGCTGCGTCTCAACGTGCCCGACGCCACTCGGGTACTAACTCCGACCGACATTCTATCTGCGATCGACTACCTGATCAACCTCGAATTTGATATCGGCTCCATCGACGACATTGACCACCTCGGCAACCGCCGAGTGCGTTCCGTGGGTGAGCTACTGCAAAACCAGGTGCGGGTAGGTCTTAACCGCCTGGAGCGAATCATTCGGGAACGCATGACCGTTTCTGACTCAGACTCGCTTACCCCAGCATCCCTAGTTAACCCCAAGCCCCTGGTAGCCGCTATCAAGGAGTTCTTTGGCTCCAGCCAGCTTTCCCAGTTTATGGATCAGACCAACCCTCTGGCGGAGTTGACCCACAAGCGACGCATTAGCGCCTTGGGTCCAGGCGGTCTCACCCGGGAGCGCGCCGGTTTTGCCGTGCGAGATATTCACCCCTCCCACTACGGACGTATCTGCCCCATTGAGACTCCGGAAGGTCCTAACGCTGGCCTAATTGGCTCTCTAGCTACCCACGCCCGCGTCAATGAGTTCGGATTCATTGAGACCCCCTTCTTCAAAGCTGAGAACGGTCGGGTCTTCAAAGACGTCGAGCCTATTTACATGACCGCCGATGAGGAAGACGATCTGCGGGTCGCTCCTGGTGACATCGCCACCGACGAAAACGGCTATATCATTGGCAGCACAATTCCGGTGCGCTATCGCCAAGACTTCACCACCACCGAGTCCACTGAGGTGGACTATGTGGCAGTATCGCCCGTGCAGATTATCTCCGTAGCCACCTCACTGATTCCGTTCCTAGAGCACGACGACGCCAACCGGGCGCTGATGGGTTCTAATATGCAGCGTCAGGCGGTGCCACTGCTCCAGCCTGAGCGCCCATTGGTGGGTACTGGCCTGGAAGCCCAGGCGGCTCGTGACTCGGGCATGGTGATCATCAGCCGCACCGATGGGGAAATTGTCTACCTGGACGCTGATTTGATCAAGGTTCGCGATCCTGAGGGCAACGTCCACGAGTACGAGCTGCAAAAGTACCAGCGCTCCAACCAAGATACCTGTCTGAACCAGCGCCCCATTGTATTCCCTGGAGAGAAGGTACAGTCGGGCCAGGTGCTCGCCGATGGCTCTGCCACTGAGGGCGGAGAACTGGCACTGGGGCAAAATGTTCTGGTCGCCTACATGCCTTGGGAGGGCTACAACTACGAGGACGCTATCCTGCTCAGTGAGCGCCTAGTGTATGACGATGTCTACACCTCCATTCACGTGGAGAAGTTTGAGATCGAGGCCCGCCAAACCAAGCTTGGCCCTGAAGAAATCACCCGTGAAATTCCCAACGTTGGCGAAGATGCCCTACGTCAGCTTGACGAAACTGGGATCATTCGCATCGGAGCCTGGGTAGAGTCGGGCGACATTCTGGTGGGCAAGGTCACGCCTAAGGGCGAGTCTGACCAACCCCCTGAGGAAAAGCTGCTGCGGGCCATCTTTGGTGAAAAAGCTCGAGATGTGCGCGATAACTCTCTGCGAGTGCCCAACGGAGAGAAAGGTCGGGTTGTCGATGTGCGGGTGTTTACCCGGGAGCAGGGCGATGAGCTGCCCCCCGGTGCCAACATGGTGGTGCGGGTCTATGTGGCCCAAAAGCGCAAGATTCAGGTGGGCGACAAGATGGCTGGTCGCCACGGCAACAAGGGAATTATTTCCCGCATTTTGCCCATTGAAGATATGCCCTATCTGCCCGATGGCACTCCCATTGACATCGCCCTCAACCCGCTTGGGGTACCGTCTCGAATGAACGTGGGACAGGTGTTCGAGTGCCTGCTCGGCTGGGCTGCCGACAACCTTGATTGTCGCTTCAAGGTAATTCCTTTCGACGAGATGTACGGAGAGGAGGCCTCTCGAAACTCTACTCACGGCAAGCTGATGGAGGCGCGAGAAACCAGCGGCAAAGACTGGATCTTCAACCCTGAGGACCCCGGCAAGATCGTGCTCCGGGACGGTCGTACTGGGGAAGCTTTCGATAAGGCGATTACTGTCGGTAGAGCCTACATGCTGAAGCTGGTGCACCTAGTCGACGACAAGATCCACGCCCGTTCTACAGGCCCTTACTCTCTGGTGACTCAGCAGCCTCTGGGTGGTAAAGCCCAGCAGGGTGGTCAGCGCTTTGGAGAAATGGAAGTTTGGGCTCTGGAAGCCTTTGGGGCTGCCTATACCCTCCAAGAGTTGCTGACGGTCAAGTCGGACGATATGCAGGGTCGCAATGAAGCGCTCAATGCGATCGTCAAGGGTAAGTCGATTCCAAGACCGGGTACCCCTGAGTCCTTCAAAGTGCTAATGCGAGAGCTACAGTCCCTCTGCTTAGACATTGCGGTGCACAAGGTAGAAACCCGCGAAGATGGCACCAGTCGCGACACCGAGGTAGATCTCATGGCCGACGTTAACAGTCGCCGTACTCCGTCTCGCCCCACCTATGAGTCCATCGCCCGGGATGAAGAGCTAGAGGAAGTAGAAGACTAGCCTGTCCCTGATCCGACCCCGGAATTGTGTCTGACCCAGTTCCGGAGGTCGGCCTAACCTGCATTGATCAGACCGAGCGCGCTTACAAGGAAGATACCCAGCATGGCCAAGCTAGAACAGCGGTTTGACTACGTCAAAATCGGATTAGCCTCCCCAGAACGCATTCGCCAGTGGGGGGAACGCACCCTGCCCAACGGGCAAATCGTGGGCGAAGTAACCAAGCCTGAAACCATTAACTACCGCACTCTCAAGCCTGAAATGGACGGGCTGTTCTGTGAGCGCATCTTTGGCCCCGCCAAGGACTGGGAATGCCATTGTGGTAAGTACAAGCGTGTACGCCATCGCGGCATTGTGTGTGAGCGCTGTGGTGTAGAGGTGACTGAATCGCGGGTGCGTCGTCACCGCATGGGCTATATCAAGCTGGCCGCTCCGGTGGCCCACGTGTGGTATCTAAAGGGCATTCCCAGCTACATCGCCATTCTGCTCGATATGCCGCTGCGGGACGTTGAGCAGATTGTCTACTTCAACGCCTACGTGGTGTTGGATGCGGGTAATGCCGAGAATCTCAGCTACAAGCAGCTGCTGACCGAAGATCAGTGGATTGAAATTGAAGACCAGCTCTACGACGAAGAGACTGAGCTGGCTGGGGTAGAGGTCGGCATTGGTGCTGAGGCTCTCCAACGGCTGCTAGAGGATCTGGAGCTAGAAACCACAGCGGAGAAGTTGCGGGAAGATATTGCCAACTCTAAGGGCCAGAAGCGGGCCAAGTTGATCAAGCGCCTGCGGGTAATTGATAACTTCATCGCTACCGGTTCTAAGACTGAGTGGATGGTACTGGATGTGATTCCGGTGATTCCGCCCGATCTGCGACCCATGGTGCAGTTGGACGGCGGTCGTTTTGCGACCTCTGACCTGAACGACCTGTACCGTCGGGTAATCAACCGCAACAACCGGCTGGCTCGCCTTCAGGAGATTTTGGCTCCTGAAATCATCGTCCGTAACGAAAAGCGGATGTTGCAAGAGGCGGTGGATGCGCTGATCGACAACGGTCGCCGAGGTCGCACGGTGGTCGGAGCTAACAACCGCCCGCTGAAGTCGCTTTCCGACATCATTGAGGGTAAGCAGGGACGCTTCCGGCAGAACCTGTTGGGTAAGCGGGTTGACTACTCTGGCCGTTCTGTCATTGTGGTGGGGCCTAAGCTGCAAATTCACCAGTGCGGTCTGCCTCGGGAAATGGCGATCGAGCTGTTTCAGCCCTTTGTGATCCACCGGCTGATTCGCCAGGGGCTCGTCAACAACATCAAGGCGGCAAAGAAGCTGATTCAGCACAATGACCCCAGCGTGTGGGACGTGCTGGAAGAGGTGATTGAGAGCCACCCGGTGATGCTAAACCGGGCTCCGACGCTGCACCGTTTGGGCATTCAGGCCTTCGAACCCATTCTGGTGGAAGGACGAGCGATTCAGCTACACCCGCTGGTGTGTCCGGCCTTTAACGCTGACTTTGATGGTGACCAGATGGCAGTTCACGTGCCGCTGTCCCTTGAGGCTCAGTCGGAGGCTCGTCTGCTGATGCTGGCGTCGAACAACGTACTGTCGCCTGCTACTGGCCAGCCCATTATCACCCCCTCCCAGGATATGGTGCTTGGCTGCTACTACCTGACGGCGGAGAACCCTGATGCTATTAAGGGCGAGGGCCACTATTTCGGCAGCATGGAAGACGCCATCATGGCCTTCGAGCAGGGCGTGGTCGATCTTCACTCCAAGGTCTGGCTGCGGTTTGACGGCGAGGTAGAGTCTGACCAGCCCAAGAACACGTCTCCAGAGCGGATGGAATCTGAGGATGGCACTATCACTGAAATTTACCCCGATCGCCGAGTGCGGGTAGACAGCGAGGGCAAGCTGATCTCCCAGTACATTAAGACAACTGCGGGCCGGATTATCTACAACAAGGCGGTGCTTGACGCGATCGCAGGCTAGGGGCCACTCCACAACACTCGACACAGCACGAACATCACTACACAAGGGCGAAACTATGGCTGAGCAAGGGGCACCTCAAACCTCTCTGACCTTTCGGAACCGAATTATCGATAAGAAGCAGCTCAAAAAGCTGATCTCCTGGTCGTTTACCCACTACGGCACCGCCCGCACGTCGCAGATGGCCGATCGCATCAAAGACTTGGGCTTTAAGTACGCCACCCGGGCTGGAGTTTCCATTAGCGTGGAAGACCTCCAGGTGCCCGAGCAAAAGAAGGGCATGCTGGCTGCTGCCGAAGAAGATATTCGTATCACCGAAGAGCGGTACACTCGGGGCGAAATCACCGAAGTAGAGCGTCTCACGAAGGTCATTGACACCTGGAACGACACCAGCGAAGAGCTGAAAGACCAGGTGGTGAAGAACTTTAAGGAAAACAACCCCCTCAACTCGGTGTACATGATGGCCTTCTCGGGGGCTCGGGGAAACATCTCCCAGGTACGCCAGCTGGTGGGTATGCGCGGTCTAATGGCAAATCCCCAGGGGGAAATTATTGACCTCCCCATTAAGACCAACTTTCGCGAGGGGCTGACCGTTACCGAGTACGTGATCTCCTCCTACGGGGCCCGCAAGGGTCTGGTTGACACGGCGCTGCGAACCGCTGACTCGGGTTATCTCACCCGTCGTCTGGTGGATGTGTCTCAAGACGTGATCATCCGAGAGCACGACTGCGGCACAACCCGCGGCATTCCCCTGCGCAGCATGACCGACGGTGAGCGGGTGCTGATTCCCCTGGAAAATCGCCTGCTGGGCCGCGTTGTTTCTGAAGATGTTGTACATCCTAAAACCGGCGAGGTCTTGCTAGAAAAAGACCACCCGGTTTCTCCCGAAACGGCAGAAATGCTGGCTGAGGCTGGGGTTGAAGGTGTGGTGGTGCGATCGCCCCTCACTTGCGAAGCCACCCGCTCCGTGTGCCGCCTCTGCTACGGCTGGAGTCTGGCCCACTCAGAAATGGTTGACCTGGGCGAAGCGGTGGGCATCATTGCCGCCCAGTCCATCGGTGAGCCGGGTACCCAGATGACCATGCGCACCTTCCACACTGGCGGTACCTTCACTGGCGAAGTGGCCCCCCGCATTCGTGCCAGCAAAGATGGCACCGTCAAGCTGCCTAAGAACCTTAAGACTCGCGCCTTCCGCACTCGCTACGGCGAAGATGCGCTGATGATCGAGTCGAACGCCGACGTGGTGATTGAAGGCAGCGGTAAAAACAAATCTGAATCCCTACCCCAGGGCACCATTCTATTCGTCAACGATGGCGAAACCGTTAAAAAAGAGCAGCTGCTAGCTGAGCTGCCCTCCGCCGGGCGCACCCGCAAGGTGACCGAGAAAGCCACCAAGGACGTGACCTCTGACCTGGCTGGGGAAGTCAAATTTGCCGGTTTAGTGCAGGAAGAAAAAACCGACCGCCAGGGCAACACCACCCGGCTGGCCCAGCGGGGCGGTCTGCTGTGGGTGCTGGCTGGCGATGTCTACAACCTGCCCCCCAGTGCTGAGCCGGTGGTGCGCAACGGTGACTATGTCAACGCCGACGACACCCTGGCTGAAACCAAGCTCACCACTGAGCGGGGCGGCCTAGTGCGTTTGCCCGAGGCCGACGATGAAAAAGGCACCCGCGAGGTCGAAATCATCACGGCCTCCGTGATGCTCGACCAGGCCCAGGTACGCAAAGAACAGGGCCAGGGGCGCGAGCACTACTTCATTGAAACCGCTCACGGTCAACGATTCTCCCTAATTGCCACGCCGGGGGCCAAGGTCACCAGCGGCCAGGTAATTGCCGAACTCGAAGACGATCGCTTCCACACTCAAACCGGCGGTATCGTCAAGTTCGCAGGGGTCGATGTGGCCAAAAAGGGCAAGGGTAAACAAGGCTATGAAGTCGTTCAGGGCGGCACCCTGCTGTGGATTCCTGAGGAGGCCCACGAGGTCAACAAAGACATTTCTCTGCTGATGGTAGAAGACGGCCAGTACCTGGAAGCGGGCACTGAGGTCGTTAAAGACATCTTCTGCCAAAACAGCGGCGTGGTCGAAGTTACCCAAAAGAACGACATTCTGCGCGAGATCTTGGTCAAGCCCGGCGACATTCACATGGTGGATGCCCCTGAGGACGTGATGGATCGCGACGGTACCCTAGTCAATGCTGGCGAAGAGGTGATGCCGGGTCTGGTGGCCGACGCCCTGCGCTACGTCGAGTACGTTGAAACGCCCGATGGCCCCGCTCTGCTGCTGCGCCCGGTAGAGGAGTACGTGGTGCCCAACGAGCCCACCGTGCCCAGCCAGGACAGCGCCGCCGATGCCACCGGTTCGATCAAGCTGCGCGCCATCCAGCGCATTCCCTTCAAAGATGGGGAACGGGTGAAGTCGGTGGTTGGAGTTGAGCTGTTGCGCACCCAGCTGGTGCTCGACATCGAAGACGAGTCGCCCCACGTGGTCGCCGACATTGAGCTAGTACCCGACGACCAGGATGCCGACCTGATGCGCCTGCAAATGGTGGTGCTCGAAACCCAGGTAATTCGCCGCGACGTGGTGGCGGATCAAACCCAGGGCAGCACCGTCACCCGGCTGCTGGTGGAAGACGGTCAGCAGATTGAGCCAGGAGCAGTGGTGGCCCGCACCGAAATTCGCTGTAAAGAAGCGGGGGAAGTGCGCGGTATCCGCAAAGGGCAAGAGGCCGTTCGCCGCGTGCTGGTAGTGCGGGAGGCCGATCGCATGAAGGTGGATTTACAGGGCAAAGAGCCTACGGTGAAAGTGGGCGACCTGGTAGTAGCCGACACCGAGTTGGCTCCTGGCCTAACCCACGAAGAGTCGGGAGAAGTGACCACCATTGGCGAGGGCCAAATTTCTCTGCGGCTGGCCCGCCCCTACCGGGTGTCTACCGGTGCCGTGCTGCACATTGAAGACGGCGACCTGGTGCAGCGGGGTGACAACTTAGTGCTGCTGGTGTTTGAACGGGCTAAAACCGGCGACATCATCCAGGGTCTACCTCGAATTGAGGAACTGCTGGAAGCCCGTAAACCCAAGGAAGCCTGCGTGCTATCGGAGCGCCCCGGCAATGCCCAGGTGGTGTACAGCGATGACGAAACCGTAGAGGTCAAAATCATTGAGGACGATGGGGTGGTCACCGAATATCCCATTAGCCCCGGCCAAAACGTGATTGTCTCGGATAGCCAGCGGGTGAGCACCGCTGAGCACCTCACCGACGGCCCCGCTAACCCCCACCAGATTCTGGAGGTGTTCTTTAAGTACAACCTCAGCCTGGGTATGGGCATCCACGACGCGGCTTTGGGCGCTTTACAGGAGGTGCAGTCGTTCTTGGTCAACGAGGTGCAGTCGGTGTACCAGTCCCAGGGCATCGATATCTCCGACAAGCACACCGAGGTGATCGTGCGGCAGATGTCGTCGAAATGCCGGATTGACGACGGCGGCGACACCACCATGCTGCCCGGCGAGCTGGTAGAGATCTATCAGGTAGAGCAGGTCAACGAGGCCATGGCGATCACGGGCGGTGCTCCGGCGGAATATACGCCGGTACTGCTGGGTATCACCAAGGCTTCGCTGAATACCGACAGCTTCATCTCCGCCGCTAGCTTCCAGGAAACTACCCGGGTGCTGACCGAGGCGGCTATTGAAGGCAAGTCGGACTGGCTGCGCGGCCTGAAGGAGAACGTCATCATCGGGCGCTTGATTCCGGCTGGTACCGGTTACAACGCCTACGAGGAGACTCCAGCGCCGGAACTTGACCCGGCCTACGATTCGGCCATTTTGGACGACGACCTAGTGCTTCAGGACGTGGTGCTGGACGATTTTACCGCCCGCAGCTACGACCTTGAGGGCAACCTCAGCATGCTCAACGACGATGAGATGATCGGCGGCATGTCCTTAGATGATGGCGGGGCTCGCGCCGCAGGCAATGGTGACTTCCCTGGCTTGGGAAACGGGGTTGAGATTGACGATAACCTGCTGATCGACGATCAAACCGAAGCTCTCTAAGTAGAGCTTTAGGGCGATCGCCCCAAAACCCCGGCTGAGCTAGCTCAGCCGGGGTTTTATTTGTCGGTGTTACAGCACTGGAGAACGGGCAACTGAAGAAATTGTTGCCCAATGGAACGGCCTGACGGATTGCTGGGAGAGCCAGGTCAGCGCAGTGGTCAAAAAAGGGGCGTCCACCGCTGCTGTTTTAGGCGTAGCGTTTCCGCCCTGGGGCTTAAACTAATAACAAGAGGGAGGTAGCGCAGGCGGTTGCGGATTGGCGAACGCCAATCTGAGGAAAGTCCGGGCTCCCGAAAGACCAGACCTGCTGGGTAACGCCCAGTGCGGGCAACCGTGAGGAGAGTGCCACAGAAACATACCGCCGATGGCTCAAGGACTTGTCCAGGGGCACAGGTAAGGGTGCAAGGGTGCGGTAAGAGCGCACCAGCAGCATCGAGAGGTGCTGGCTCGGTAAACCCCGGTCGGGTGCAAGGTCGAGGGGCAAGGTTGGTCTTTTTCCGGCCCCGCTGTTATGTACCGCAAGAGGCGTTTGGCAACAAACGTCCCAGATAGATAACCGCCCCTCCGGCAACGGAGGAACAGAACCCGGCTTATGTCTACCTCTCTCCCTCCATTTTCTCCCTACTGACGATTTGTTGACTGTGACCGATATTCCCCCGTTTCGGCAGCGCCAGCTTGAGCAGTGGGTGCAAAAGTCTGCCCTACCTGCCGCTGCTGTGCTCAACTGGGTGCACCTAGATCAGGCTTTGACCCACAAGTCCGTAGACGCGGCTTATAACTACGAACAGCTTGAGCTGCTGGGGGATGCGGTGCTGCGGCTAGCGGCGACGGAGTGCCTGCAAGAAAATTTTCCCAATGCTTCGGTAGGGGAACTGTCAGCGGTGCGATCGGTGCTGATTAGCGATCGCACCCTCGCCCAACTAGCCCAGCAGCTAGATCTTGCGCCCTACCTGGCTGTGGCCCCTGGGATGACGGTTGGCCCCACCCATTTGGCCGATGCCCTAGAGGCAGTGGTAGCCGTGCTTTACTTAGAAACCCATACCCTAGGGTCGGTACGCGCCTGGCTAGACGACGCGCTGCTGCGACTGGCGGCAGCCGTGCGCCAAGATCCGGCCCGGCAAAACTACAAGGTGGCCCTGCAAGAGCTAACCCAGGCCCACAGTAAAACCCTCCCCCTATACCGCACCGTGGAACAGCAGCCGGTGGACGGCGACCCCCAGCGCTATGCATCCACCGTGTGGTTTCGGGAAACCTGTTGGGGAAGCGGTCACGGCTCTACCAAAAAACAGGCGGAGCAGGCCGCCGCCGCCGCCGCCTACGATCGCCTTCGCCAGACCCTCACCCATGAGTCATCCGCCCCGTCCCATTAACCTGGCTATCTTTGGTCTGGGCCGCTGGGGCAGCCACCTGTTGCGTAACTTTTTGGCCCTGCCCGAGTCGCGGGTGGTAGCGATAGTCGATCCTAACCCACAGCGGCTGGAGAATTTACGCGATCGCTTTACCCTCGGCGACACCGTAGCCTGCTACGACGACTGGCATCAGGCCATGGCCCATCCGGGCCTAGAGGCCGTGGCGATCGCCACTCCGGCCAGTACCCACTACCCAATGATTCAGACGGCACTCAACGCGGGTCTACACGTGCTGAGCGAAAAGCCGCTCACTTTAGACAGCAACCGCAGTGCTGCCCTTTGCCAGTTAGCAAAGACCCAGGAACGACAGCTGATGGTCGATCACACCTACCTGTTTCACCCAGCGGTGCAGCGGGGGCGCGAGCTATGTCCGCAGCTTGGCACACTCCGCTACGGCTATGCCGCTCGCACTAATCTTGGCCCGGTGCGTCCCGATGCCGACGTGTTTTGGGATCTCGCGATCCATGACATTTCTATTTTGAATCACTGGCTGGGGCAACTCCCCATAACCGTTGCGGCCTGGGGGACAGTGTGGCTGCAAACCCCATCGGCCCAGGCCCCTACCGGGCTGCGCGATGCCGGCTGGCTGAGGTTACTGTATCCCAACGCCACTGGTAGCAATCTCCTAGAGGTGATGGTTCATGTCAGCTGGGCCAACCCCGACCGGCAGCGGCGGCTGGCACTGGTGGGCGATCGCGGCACCCTGGTTTTCGACGAAAGCCTCCAGGCGCATCCTCTGACCCTCTACGCTGGGCACTTTCAGGCCCAGGAGCCCCCCTTTGTACCCAGCGGGCTTGAGACCGAAGCAGTGGCGATCGCCCACCTAGAGCCGCTTAAGCAAATGTGCACCCACTTTTTAGATTGCGTTGCTAACGATCGACCCTCACCGATATCGGCGGGGCCAATGGCTACTGATCTCGTTAGGGTTATGGAAGCGATCGCGATCGCCGCTGAAACAGGCCAGCCAGTTGATATCTAAACCTAGCCCTAAGGGTTCAGACCCTACTCCCACTCGGGGACTATTTCATTTGATTGAGATAGTGATGGTTCTTGGCGAAGGGTGGGCAAGCTACCCCCGTGGGCCGATGCCCACCCTCTGCATATTCTGAGAAGTTTGTTTCAGTTGCTTCATAACATCGCAGCTTCATGAACTCAGAATAAGTTTGTTTTGACAATCCAATTGGGCGGGCTATACCTAAAACAGCACGTCGCCTTTTTGTCAGAGCAAGGGTTTGCGTTCCTGGTCGTCAGCCTTCAAAACCCCTCACACACAAGACCTATGTACTATTCATACTGGCTCACAGCAGCAGCGGTTCTTGGGCTTTGCGCTTTACCAGGGCAAGCTCTGGCTTCCCCCCACGATCTGCAAACTACGCCCTTGACCATGGCCGACGCCCTGGCGGTTGAACAGCACAGCCAAGACAGCCTCAACCGTGTAGCCGACGAATTGAACCAGCAGGTAGGCCGCCAAGACAGCAGCGGTATTACTGATTTGGCTGAGTCATTAAATTTACCTATCCTCAATGATCTGATAGATGAATCGGGAGAGTTAACCCTACCCCTGGGGCTAACTGTCTACGATGCTATGGGCACAACCTCTGTAGGCTTCGGCTCTAAGTTTTAGGCTGCCCCTGAGTCGGCAGGCCCGAGGGTAAAGCACCGACTTATCGCCCCAGCCCGGTATACTACCAAGGAAGGAAAGTGGAACACCGGGCCTTGGGCGTCGATCTTCGTAGCTACGTTTACATTGATAATCTCCAACCCCAGCATGCGGCCTACATGGGCACCGTCTCGCTGGGGTTTTTGCCGTTGCCCGGCGATGCCTCCCTGTGGATAGAGATTTCTCCCGGCATTGAAATCAACCGCATCCTCGACATCGGTCTCAAGTCCGCAGTGGTGCGCCCTGGCACCCTGATTGTCGAACGGCTCTACGGCCTGCTTGAGATTCACGCCAGCAACCAGGGGGAAGTGCACGCCGCAGGCGGAGCCATGCTCGATGCCCTGGGCCTCACCTACCGCGAACGACTTAAGCCCCGAATTATTTCCAGTCAGGTAATTCGCAACCTCGACCCTCACCATGTGCAGCTAATCAACCGCACCCGCCGGGGGAATATGATTGTGGCGGGTCAAACTCTCTACGTGTTTGAGGTAGAACCCGCAGCCTACGCCTCGTTGGCGGCCAATGAGGCCGAAAAAGCCGCCATGATCAACATTCTGCAAATCAGCTCGGTGGGTAGCTTTGGTCGCCTTTACCTAGGCGGCGAAGAACGCGACATTTTAGCCGCGCAAAGGGCCGTTATGGCCGCGATGGAGGCAGTGCCTGGGCGAGTCCAAAGCAGTAGTGGCCAGCGTCACGAGTAGATCTCCTTCACGCCCAACAGAGCTAACCTCTGTTGGAGTAAGCGGAAGTCGTTGGTTTCTGCTTGATGTTGCCGCCTTTGGATAGGCCAACATCACAGTGTGTCTTTGGCTACCGCCCCAGCAATTGCCCTAGCTCAAATCCACTACATCGCCCCTAGAGTCGCCCCCCTATCGACATAGGCCTTGAGAGAAGTTGACCGCTCGCGATCGCATCATCCTCGCGCTCTGTTGAATTACCGTTGTTGACTAAATTTTTGAAATTAGGGAAAAGTGAGCAGGTATTATTCTGGCTCATTAGCCCTATCGTTGCGTATATCCTGCATTTCAATGTATAAATTAGCAATTCTATCACTGTTTTTTTGGCCAACCCAAGCAGGGGCTGTTAGCCAGTGCGAGGGGAATTATCATTTTTTTTTGCTTTTTTGGGGAACGAAATAACTCTATCGGAGGAGGGATAGTTGCCTCCTGAGACCGTGTTACAACTCTTCAGGTCTGGTTTAAGCTATGTAACGCTGTTAGCCAGGCTTTTGTAACACTTGTTAGGACGTAACTTTCCATGACTCCGAACACTCTTCGCATTGCTCTAGGTCTAGTACTTTTCGGTGCCGCTCCTGCTGCTATCACTGCATTTCCTCAGCAGGCTTTCTCTGATACTCACAAGCCCCAGGCCGAGCAACCTGCCGCCATGGAGATTGAGGAACCCACCGGCACTGAGCCCGGCGCTATGGAAGAAGCCGCTGATGCTGAGCAGCCTGCCGCTATGGAAGAGCCCACCGACGCTGAGCAGCCTAGCGCCATGGAAGAACCCACCGATGCTGAGCAGCCTACCGCTAGCACCGAGCAATCTATTGCCGAGATCGCCGCTGGTGACGAAGACTTTGAGATTCTAACCGCTGCTATTGAAGCGGCTGGCCTAACCGAGGCCCTGAGCAACAGCGATCTGTCTATTACTGTCTTTGCCCCTACCGATGAAGCCTTTGAAGCCCTGCCTGAGGGGACTCTAGAGGAGCTACTGCTGCCCGAAAACCGCGATCAGCTGGCGCAGCTGCTGACCTACCACGTAGTAGATGGTGAAGTTCGCTCCACTGATTTGACCTCTGGGGAGGTAGATACGCTGACCGGTGCTCCCGTGACAGTGATGGTGGGCGAAGAGTCTGTCACCATCAACGAAGCGAATGTGGTAGCGGCTGATATCGAAGCCAGCAATGGCGTCATCCACGCAATTGACTCGGTGCTGCTGCCGATGTAGTCGCCTGAAAAATAGCGCTCTGGGGCATACCCCGAGGTGCGCAGTACAGCGGCGAAATACCAGTGTTTCACCGCTGCACAAATTCAAGTCGTGACCGATGGCAAGCGGTCGCCCTAGCGCTAGGGCGACCGCTTGCTGTGGGGGCCAATGCTGAGGGGGCGATGACAGCCCCTAATTGCGAAAGTAGCCGTTGAAGGGCGATGGTTCTAGAACCGACCCCAGGCCAACGCACGCTGATATCAGTTTGTTGAAGTATCATCAGCAGTAAGTGCAAACTCTTTAACCACGGTTCAAGGAGCGGGGCCTAGCGATCGCGGTGTTGCGTTATTCAGTGTGAGTGCACCGGGCTTTTGGGGGCATACTTGACCCCGAGGGGCATACTTAATTTTGATGATGAGCTAATCGCAGTGACTGTTAGAGCATGAAGGATTCAACCCCAGGCGATCAGAAGCAGCTTCTGCTAATTGACGACGACCCTAACCTAATCTTGTTAGTCAAGGACTATCTTGAGTTCCGAGGCTACGAGGTGAAGACGGCGGGCAACGGTCGAGAGGCTCTGGACATGCTGGAGAATACGACTCCAGACATGATTATCTGCGACGTGATGATGCCTGAGATGGATGGCCACGCCTTCGTGCGTCACGTGCGAGAAAATCCCTCCACCGAGTGGATTCCGATTTTATTTCTCTCTGCCAAAGGCCAAAGCCAGGATCGCGTCAAGGGCCTCAACACCGGGGCCGACGTCTATATGGTCAAGCCCTTCGAGCCTGAGGAGCTAGTCGCCCAGGTAGAGTCTTCCCTCAAACAGGCCTCTCGGCTGATCAAACAGCAAATCAAGGGCGGCGGCAGCCCAGCCATTCAGGTGCCCTTTGATGTAGAGCTGACGCCGACCGAGCTGCGGGTGGTGCAGTTTGTGGCCCGAGGCATGGCCAACCGCGAGATTGCCAACGAGCTTCAGGTCAGCCAGCGCACCATCGAGAGCCACGTCAGCAACATGCTGGGCAAGACCGGCCTCAACAACCGCACAGAGCTAGCCCGGTGGGCAATCGAGAACAATAAGGCCTAGTGACACTGATATCCCCTGCGTGATTGAATCCCCTGCGTGAAGGTGAGTGGGCGGGTGAATACCTGTCACAATCAGGGGGTGAACTGTTAGTGCGCTGCCCTGTATGATCTCTGCCCCTCTCAGCTGGTCGGCCCTGGAAGACATGGCCGATTTTTCCGTTGACTACGTGAATGGCTCTACCAATGCCCAGTCTCGGCTACGCCTGTTTGGCCAGCCTGAGTCGGCGGTGCGGGTCACTCTCTACCGCGACAATCACGCCTGGTGCCCCTACTGCCAAAAAGTATGGCTGTGGCTGGAAGAAAAGCAGGTGCCCTACCGCATTGAAAAGGTCACCATGTTTTGCTACGGCGAAAAGGAAGCCTGGTACAAGCGCAAGGTACCTTCGGGAATGCTGCCTGCCCTGGAGCTAGACGGGCGGATGATTACCGAAAGCGATGATATTTTGCTGGCACTGGAGCAGGCGTTTGGCCCGCTGCAATGGGGTATGAAAGACCCGGCGGTGGTGCCCCTGCGGCAGCTAGAGCGACTGCTGTTTCGAGCCTGGTGTATGTGGCTGTGCCAACCGGTTCGATCAGCGGCAGCAGACCAGCGAGCGGGCGAACAGTTTGTCGGGGTGGTGCAACGGGTCGAGCAAGCCCTGGCTGCTACTCCTGGCCCCTTCTTTTTGTCGGAATTTAGTACTGCTGATGTGGTATTTGTGCCCTACGTAGAGCGCATGAATGCCAGCCTTTACTACTACAAGGGTTACTCGCTGCGGGAGGAGAATCCTCGTCTCAAAGATTGGTTTGATGGGTTGGAGAGCCGCTCGACCTATCGTGGTACCCAGAGCGACTTTCACACCCATGTGCACGACCTGCCGCCGCAGATGGGGGGCTGCTACGAGAATGATTTGCCCCAGGCCCGGCAGAACCAGGCCCAGGTCGATCGCGGCCCCTGGTTTGGCCTGCCCGACGTGGCCTACCAAGAGCCAGAAACCTCTCGCGTTGAGGCCCTAACTCGCCTGGTGAAGCACCGAGACAACATTATTAAGGTCAATCCAGCCGCCAGAGATGTGATTGATCCAGCCCTGCGCTGTGCGTTGACGTATCTCATGACGAAGGAGCCCTGCGAGCCTCCGGCTGGGTCTGAGCTGGGGTTGCGGTATCTACGCGATCGCATCAACGTCCCCCGCGACATGTCGATCTACGCGGCCAAGCGCCTGCGCGAAGCCCTAGAGGCCACCGCTGCTCTAGCCGGGGACGCTCAGCCCGACCCGCTGCCCACTCGTCACCGCCGCGACCAAGACCCAGCCAACTTTGCTGCGTAGGTAAGGGTTTGTAGCCAAGGCACCCGGTCCCTTCTGCGGTGCAAATAAGGGCTTGATGGAATCATAAAAGGGACCGGGTGCCTGAGCGGATACCTGACCTCGCCTAAAGGCCGTGGCTTTTGCCGATCACCCAGCTGCGGCGGAAGAAGCGGGCCAGGCTGGTTTCGCTCAGCGTTAGGCAGATGGGTCTGCCATGGGGACAGGTGCGGGGGTTGCGGGTCTGCTGCCAGTCGTCGAGCAGGGTTTGCAGGGTAGCGAGATCGAGCGGGGCGCCGTTGCGGATGGCGGTGCGGCAGGCGATCGCCACCTGAGCCGTGTCCAGATTTCCTCCCAGACTGAGTTCGAGCAGGGCATCGGGCAGGTCGTCGCGATCGCACAATGGCTCCGGTGCGGCTCGGATGGCCCAGCGATTTGGCCCAAACTCTTCGGGGGGCAATCCTAGGCGCTCAAGCTGCTCAAGCTGTTTCTCCCTGAGCCCCTCCAGCACAACGGGGGTGGTTAATGGCACCAGCTGCCACTGGGCTTGCAGACGCTCATAGAGGACGCGCTCGTGGGCAATGTGCTGTTCGATCAGGCAGAGGCCGTCGGTCTGTTCAGCCAAAATGTAGCGGTTGTGGACTTGCGCGATCGCTCGCAAACTCCCCGGACGATCGCGATAGGGCAGCCCGTCGGACAATTCAGCCACGCCATAGGAGCTACTCGGTTCCGCCGTCTTGAGCAGTTGGGTGACGCGCTGCTGGCTGGCTTCTGGTGAGTCAGCTGCATGTTGTCCAAGTAGGGTTTCAATGTGGCGCTGGCAAAGCTCCGTCCAGTCTTCGAGCCGGTGCAGGTAGAGGGTCGATTTGTCGGGGCGGCGGTTCCAGTCGATGTCGCTGGGGGAAACGGTGAGATGCACAAACGCTAGGGGGTAGCGGTGGCGGGGCAGAGTATGGCGAAAGGCATTTACAACAGCCTGCTCTAGTTCGGGAACCGTCACAACTCGCCCATTGACTGCCACTTTTACCCAGTCGGGTCGCGGGCGATGGCAGCGATCGGGCAGGCCAATCAGGCCATAAATCCCCGCTTTTAAAGGAAGATTCTCTAAGGAATTGGCTTCCCCCACGGCCCAGGGGGTGGCTTGCCAACCGTCTTGTAAATCGCTTTCACTGACGGCCCGCAGCAGTTGAGGAACGATGCCCCGAGCGGTGGGGCTGGGGGTGATGGCCAGCCAGAGGCGATCGCCAACCTGCACCGCCCAAGTCACCGTCGGATGGGCCAAGGCACAATGGTGGATAACGCGCTGCACCTGGCTGAGCTGGCGAGTCATCGTGGGCAATCGCTCGCGACGAGCGGGCCAGGCCCCAAAGAGATCGGTAACCGTCACCACCGTGCCCTGGGCCAGGGCGGCTGGAACTGTCTCTAGAGGCTCCCCCTGGGCCGAGTAGATGACGCGCCAGCCCGACTCGGCAACCGGGGCGCGACTGCAAATCTCTAGCTGAGCAACCTGGGCCAGGCTGTGCAGAGCCTCGCCGCGAAAACCCAGACTATTCACCTGCCACAGGTCTGCCTGGGTGCGAATTTTGCTGGTGCTGTGGGGGATGGCGGCCTGGTGCAAATTTTCTAGCGCCATGGCGATGCCGTTGTCGGCCACCTGCACCCGACCCTGGTCGGGCCAGAGAGCAAGGGTGATGTGGGTAGCCTGCGCATCGAGGGCGTTTTCAATCAGCTCGCGCACCACCGCCGCCAGCGAGTCGATCACCTCTCCGGCGGCAATACTGTGAATGACATCCCCAGGCAATAGCTGTATGGAGGGGGGGACTAAATTAGAAACGCTGTCGGCAGGGATAGGAATGCGGCTCCGAGGCAACTGATTCTATGCTACTGCGAGGGTTGGGCACTGGAACAAAGGATCTAGCGATGGTCATAGGCTCCGGGTAAATAGCGCTGGTTTAACGCTGTTGGGCAGTGCCCACCCTACGGTATGACAAGGCTTTTAGCGATCTTAGTGGCCTGAGTTAGTAACCTTCGGCCCAGACTTCAAGCTCTGGGTCAAGGAAGTTCATTGAGAATTTCAATTGATATGGGCAAAGGAATGGGTTATCTTGTCTACTATTTTCAATAAAAGTTTGCGCACCCTATTAAGGTTTGTTACATTGCAGAGGAACGCCTTCGCCAGGATCCTCCTCACCATGAAACGCTTTTTTGGCTTGTTGCCTAAGCCTTCGCCTCTGCGGCCCGAGTCTCGCGTCTACGATCTCAAGGAGCGGCTGGATTGGGGCGAACCGGCGCTAACCATTATTGATGTGCGCGATCGCGCCGATTTCAACGAGAGCCATATTACCGGCGCAATCTCTATGCCCGCCGACTCGCTGCTAGCCACCGCCGCTAACTGCTTTGAAGTCACCCGCGATCTCTATATCTACAGCAACACCGACGATGAAGCCGCCGCTGTGGCCGAGCAGCTGCGGCAGGCGGGCTTCTCGAAGGTTGCCATCGTGCGCGGCGGGGTGGCGGCTTGGAAAGCGGCGGGCTTTCCGGTGGAAATGGTGATCGTGGAAGTAGCCTAAACTTACCTAAACTGGCGGGGGTTAACCCAGGGCGTTGGCATGAATCAGGCTAGGGCTGTGAACTCACGCAGCGGTTGGCTAACTCAGCCGTCGCCGCAGACGGTGACCTTTAGCCGGGCCCACACGCTGGTGCCCACCTACGAGTGCTTCAACCGCTGCACCTACTGCAACTTTCGGGCTGACCCAGGCCAGTCACCCTGGCTGAGTTTAGCGGATGTGGTTCAGCAACTACCGACTCTGCGCCATCAGGGCGTGTGCGAGGTGCTAGTGCTCAGCGGCGAGGTGGCCCCCACCAGCCCCCGCCGCGACGACTGGTTTCGCCACATTTACCAAATTTGCGCGCTGGCTCTAGATGTCGGGCTGCTACCCCACACCAACGCTGGCCCCCTCAGCCGAGACGAAATGGCGCAGCTTCAGCAGGTGAATGTGTCGATGGGCCTCATGGTCGAGCAGGTGACACCGCAGCTGCTCGACACCGTTCACCGCCATGCCCCTAGCAAACGCCCCGAAGTGCGGCTGCAACAGCTGACCTGGGCTGGGGAACTAGGAATTCCCTTCACCACCGGGCTGCTGCTGGGGCTGGGAGAGAGTGAGGCCGATTGGGTAGATTCGCTGCGGGCGATCGCCACCCTCCAAACCCGCTATGGCCACATTCAAGAAGTTATTCTGCAACCCCACAGCCCTGGCCAGCAGCAGCTTCAGCCGGGGATGGCGCTTGATGAAGCCGCAATGCTAAGAGCCGTGCATCTGGCGAGAGAATGTCTTTCCCCAGAAGTCGCTATTCAAATTCCGCCCAACTTGGTCAGTCATAGGGGCCTGCTAGATTGTTTGACCGCAGGCGCAAGGGATCTGGGTGGCATTAGCCCGGTGGATGAGGTGAACCCCGACTACGAACATCCTACGCCGGAGTCGCTGGGGGATGCGATCGCCCCCTACGGCTGGCAACTCCAGCCCCGCCTACCCGTCTATCCCCAATACGATAGCTGGCTACCCGAACCCATGAGATCCCTAGTGCAAACCTGGCGCAATTCCCTCACCGATCCCTAAGCTCATCACCCCCTCACCCCTCACCCCTAACAAGGTAAAATCCTCACAAGTTCGACCGAGGTTCCCCCATGGCTGCTCCCCAAACTTGCCCCGTGTGCGGCGTCAAAATTTTGGTGGGCGTTGTGGGGGGCGATCGCGTCCTCTTCTCCGCTGGCCCACCGGGCAACCGGGCCAGGCTCTACGCACGGGTCTGCCGGTATGTGGATAAGGCTGGCTGCATCAACAAAGACGGCGGCAGCCAAACGCCAAACGCCAACGACTACTACAAACCCGACGCGCCGCGATAGAGCCCTTCGTAGGGGCAAACGGTTGTTTGCCCTTCCTAAACGGATGCCGTCGTTTGACGAAACTGGATTTTGCCTCGGTTTCTGAGCTTACATCTTGGGCCAAGGCTCTCAATTGGTTAGGGCGAATGCCATTCGCCCCTACATGGATGTAGAGCACTGCTCAGCACTAGCCTTCAGGCTTGGCCAACTGCGCCTTCGCCTTTTGCCACAACACCTCTAGCTCTTCAATTCCATACTCCCCAAGGGGTTTCTCTGCTACCGTCTCCACCAGCTCAAAGCGCTGGATGAAGCGACGGTTGGTGCTCTGCAACGCCTCGGCGGGGTCGAGGTCGTACCAGCGGGCCAGATTCACCAGGGTAAACAACAGGTCGCCCAGTTCCGCCTGCTGGTTTGCTTTCGGCTCGTGGGCCAGGGCGGTGCGAAACTCGTCGAGTTCTTCGTGAAATTTGTCCCACACATTGTCAACGGTTTCCCACTCGAACCCGGCCTTGGCGGCTTTGTGGGAGATTTTGCTGGCGGCCATCAGCGGCGGCAGGGTGCGGCTGTATTTGACCAACTTGGGGGTGAGCTTGTTGGGCTCGTGGGCAATGCCCTTTTCTGCGGCCTTGATGCGATCCCAGTTTTGGCTAACTTCTTCAGGGGTTTCGCCTGAGGCATCGCCAAAAACGTGAGGGTGGCGGCGCACCAGCTTGTCGGCAATGCCGGTGGCGACGGTGCCCAGGTCAAAGTCGCCGTTGTCGCTGGCCACCTGGGCCTGGAGCACCACCTGAAGCAGCAGGTCGCCGAGTTCTTCGGCGATCGCATCCTTTTCGCCCACCTGAATGGCATCCACCACCTCGTAGGCTTCTTCAATTACGTAGGGGATGAGGCTGGTGGGGGTTTGGGCTAAATCCCACGGGCAGCCGGTTTCGGGGTGGCGCAGCTGGGCGATCACATCAATCAGTCGTTCTATGGCGGCGAGGACGGCGACGCGAGGGGTAGCAGAGATGCCCTGGGGATTGCCGGACGAGGAGGGCGCAGAAACCATAGCAAAACCGCGTTGACGACAACCCTCATAGCATGGCAGCAAATTGCAGCCGCGGGTATATCAGCTATTACTTCTGCACTCCTACTCTCTTGCGTATGCCCCCAGAGTTGGATGAATGTTGCAATGGGTTGAAGCGAGTTTGGGTGCAACAGTCATGATGCAGCGCGTGACTGACTGATGTGCTGCCATGACAGAAGCATTGTGCATTGAGCAGATCAGAGTGTAACGAACGACTATTCGAAGTTGCTCTATGACAAAAGCATTGTGGATTGAACAGGTAAGAGTGCAGCGGGTGAATATTCGAAGTTGCTCTATGACAGAAGCATTGTGGATTGACAACTTGAAGGATTGTTAGATTGCAGCAGCATTGTCGCGCCGCAATTTAACAAGTTGCCGCCTCACAATCAGATGTTGAGCGATCGCACTAAAGCATTGCGGCCTCAAACTAACGCATGCAGCCGCAACACTAAAGCATTGCGGTACGACATCAAAGGTGTCGGCGATGACAGAGACTCGGGCGGTGACTCAGGTAACGGTGAGACGCTGTACAACGGCAAAAAGCCCGTGCCCATCTTTGCCGAGTGGTTAGACGATGGGCACGCAGCACTTTGCGCTATCCAAAGCGCTGCTACAGCCGTCGCCACAAAGATTAGGGCGTTTTCCTAGATAGCCTATCGGCGATGGCTATATGCCAGTTCGCTGTCCCAGTTTTTGCTGCTGGCGATTGTCTATGTCTCAAGCGAACTGGCCACCGCTACATAAGCGCTGGGGATGCGATAGGTGGTTTGAGAAAATGGCACTACTATTGAACTTACGACACTGTTGATGACGTGTGAGCTGGCGCAAAGGGTGTTATGGGCAAAGGATTTGGACAGCCAAAGGCGATACCCACTCGCAATGCGACCCAGTTTATGCGTGCCTTTGGCAAGTGCCATGCCAAAGCTGAGGGGAACGAGCGGCAGGTTGATCAGTTTTTGCAGGCAAACTTAGCAAAGCTAGACAAATACCTTTTAGAGGCATTGCCCCATATATTCCCTAAGCTGCAAAATGATGGTCTATTTGGGGATAGACAAGAAGTCGCATCGCTGTTTTTAGCTTTTGGGAATGCAGTTTGGGGATTTCCGCTGGGCGATCGGGCTTTGAACCTAGAGTTGAGTGTTGTAGCTTATCAAGTTGCATTGAAGGTGTTGACTCGCGATACTTTTCCAGAAAAATGGGCCGCGATACAAAATAATCTTGGTAATGTCTATCGCGATCGCATTCGAGGCGATCGGGCCGAAAATCTAGAGCAGGCCATCGCGGCCCATGAGTTATCACTTCAAGTCTACACCCTTGATACCTTTCCAGAAGATTGGGCGAGGTCACAAAATAATCTTGGTAATGCTTATTGCGACCGCATTCGAGGCGATCGAGCCGAAAACTTAGAGCGGGCGATCGTGGCCTATGAATCATCACTTCAGGTGCGCACTCGGGATACTCTTCCAAGAGAATGGGCCGCGACACAAACTAACCTCGGCAATGCCTACGGCGATCGCATTCGAGGTGATCGAGCTGAAAACCTAGAGCGGGCTATCGCGGCCCATGAATTGTCACTTCAGGTCTACACCCGTGATGCCTTTCCAGAAAGTTGGGCTGTGACACAAAACAACCTGGGAATTGCCTATCGCGATCGCATTCGAGGCGATCGGGCCGAAAACCTAGAGCAGGCTATCGTGGCCCATGAGCTGTCACTTCAGGTTCGCACCCACAATGCTTTTCCAAAAGATTGGGCTGCGACACAAAATAATATGGGAACTGTTTATTGCGATCGCATTCGAGGCGATCGAGCCGAAAACCTAGAGCGGGCTATTGCCGCCTATGAGTTGTCACTTCAGGTTTACACTCGCGATGCTTTTCCAGAGGATTGGGCAAGATCACAAAACAATCTTGGTAATGCTTACAATAATCGCATTCGAGGCGATCGGGCCGAAAACCTAGAGCAGGCAATTGCCGCCTATGAGTTGTCACTTCAGGTTTACACTCGCGATGCTTTTCCAGAGGATTGGGCAAGATCACAAAACAATCTTGGTAGTGCTTACAATAATCGCATTCGAGGCGATCGAGCCGAAAACCTAGAGCAGGCAATTGTTGCCTATGAGTTATCACTTCAGGTTTATACCCGCGATGCTTTCCCAGAAAATTGGGCCACGACACAAAATAATTTCGGCAATGCCTATTCCAATCGCATTCTTGGCGAGCAGCTAGTCAATCTAAAAACAGCAGTTGATTTGTACAAAGAAGCGGCACAGGTTCTCACCCAAGATGCGTTTCCGCTCCGGTGGGCCCAAAACCAAGGGTTCCTAGCAAAGGCGTTAATGATACAAGCCTCGCTAACGGATAATTCAAGCGACTTAGATACGGCCATTACGCTGCTAAAGGAGGCGCTGGAAGTCGCCGTGCCCGGCAGCCCAGACTTTATTGACTCTCAGTATCGGCTGGGTAATGCGCTATCGCGCCGCTTTGAGCTAAATCAGAATGCTAGCGACTTACAAGACGCACTCAAAGCCTATAAAACCGCTTTAGATGCCATTAACCCAGAGCATTACGATCGCGAAAGAATCTGGCAGGCGCTACCCACTACCCAATCTGTTTTAGGTAGCCGCCTAGTACGCGAAGGCCAGTGGCAAGAGGGGCTACAGCTCTTGCTCAACAGCGTCAGACTACTCAGCGAAGGGGATGACCAACTAGCCCATGCCAATGCGCTGTATCAAACCGGGCGCGCCCACGAAACCCTATCTGACTGGGATAATGCTCGTCTTTACTACCGCGATGCCCTGCGCCTATACGAGCACCTTAACGATCAGCCCGGCATTGCCCAAAGTCGTCATGGGTTGGGTAGTGTCTTGGCCTCCCAGGGCTATTTCAAAAAAGGCATGGCCGAGCTACAGCAAGCCCGTGACCTTTACCATCAGCTCGATCGACAAAACAGGGTGATAGAAGTGGATAACCTCTACCAGGCAGCCCAACGGGCAGAGCAGCAGACGAGCGAGGTGCCCGCATGACCACAGCCGACGATATTTTTGATCAGTCAACCAGCAATGTGCAGGGGCTGGGCCTACGTGAAATTCCGTTTACAGAAAGCCCACCTGACCTCGAAAGTGAAACGCTACGGTACATCTTCACCGGGCGCGAAGCTGAGCTGCGGCGGGTGTTTAACCTGTTTCAAAGTCGAGAGCGGCGACGGGTTTTGGTCTATGGCCGCATTGGCATTGGCAAAAGCGCCTTTTTGCGTGAGGTGCTCTCTGTCTTACGCCGCAAGCGTCCGCAGATGTTGACCGCCTACATTTCTCTACCGGCTGATCTCGACCTGGCCACCACCGCCCTAATTGCCGTCGCCCGCGAAATGGCCGATGACGAATGGGCACAGCGCCAGCTCTACCAAATGGGGATTCCGACCGCCAAAATTCTTAAAGAGCGCAGCGCAGAGGTGAGCGGTAGCCTGGGCATTGGCGCAAAAATGGCTGAAAAAGATTTGCCCATTACCAAGCCGCTCTACCCCACCGTTAGCCTAGACACGCTGCTAGAGCGAGCCCAAGAAAAATATCCCCAGGGCGTTGTTATCGCCATTGATGACTTAGACAAGCGCAACCCCAGCGCCGTTCGACAGATGATGCATGATGCCCAGGGCATGTTGAAAGGGCGGGCCTGGTTTATGCTGACCGGGCACGCCATGGGTATTACTGGAGATCTGCTGACCAGCGAGCGAGGGTTGTTTGACCTACAACTTGAACTTAAAGAACTTGACCCCCCCACGACCTACAAAATGCTGATCAATTACCTCAACAGCGCTCGCATCAACAACAACTGCACCGACCCCAACGATCCGCGATCGGTGCTGCCGTTTACCCCAGAAGCCGCCAAACGTTTCTGCGAAGTATCTCTAGGCAAGCCCCGCCTGTTTAATCGGCTCGGCAATACCGTGCTCGATACAGCCGCCAACATGCGGGCCACCTTAATTGATTCAGAGGTATTGGCACAGGGTCTAAAGGCTGCTGCCCCAGAATTGAGAGAACGGGCTGCCCTCAGCGTTCAAGAAGAACGAGTTCGAGCCTTTCTGGAACAGCGAGGGCCAATTTCTGACGAGACAATTACCTTTGAAGACCTGGAACAACTAGGGTTTCGCAGCTTTAGCGAGATTTTGCCGTTTCTAGAACGGTTGGAATCCGCTGACCTCGCCCACCAACTCGATCAGGATGACACTAAAGCCTTTGCCCCGATCGCTCTCCCATCAGCCATAGAGGATGAGCCAGTAGATCTGTAGATCATCTGCCATTGGCTCTAGCTTTGCTTGGCCAACGAAGTTCCAGAGACGTTTTCTCAGTCCAAAAGCTATCTTGAATATAAGGTTGCTATGCTCTAGCCCTCCTGCCAAAGGTTACTCATGGATATCACCATCAATATCCCCAATGACATTGAGCAGCGCTTGCAAGCGCACTTGGGTAGCCTGTCTCAAAAGGCCCTAGAAGCCATTGCTGTTGAAGCCTACCGCTCAAAGCTCATCAATGCGGCTGAGGTTCAACGTATGCTTCAGCTGCCATCAAGGTTAGCCACTGACACCTTACTCAAGGAGTACGGAGCCTACTTACACTACACAGAGGCTGACCTTGAGCAAGATCTTACGGCTATCGATCGCGCTCTGGCCAAGTCTTAATGGTCGTTTGCGACACCTCACCAATCTGTTACTTAATCTTGATTGGTGAGACTGATCTACTGCCAGCGCTCTTTGAGTCAGTCATCATTCCTACAGGCGTTAAAGATGAGCTGATGGCAGAGCAAAACTATGGGTTGATCCAGGCGTGGATCGAAGCACCGCCGGACTGGCTAAGCATTCAGCTGGTGCCCCAATTGATCGACAACCTGCCAACCAAGCTGGGTCGAGGTGAGCGAGAGGCCATATCCTTAGCCGTCAGCCTGCAAGCAAGCCTGATAATTTTGGACGACTGGGAGACCAGGCAAGCTGCGATATCTCAGAGCTTAACAGTCACAGGTCTACTGGGAGTCTTGTTTAGAGCTGGAACAGAAAGGCTGCTTGACTTTCCCAGCGCCATTGGTCGGTTACAGCAGACGTCTTTCCGAGCTTCACCTATGCTGATTCAACAATTTTTAGATCGGTATGCTCGAGTTATGGGGAAACAGCCGTAGGTTCTACGTCTACTCCCTATGTCATCAGATCTTGCTAAACCGCCATAGTGCAGGGCGGGCAACTCCATATAAGATAGCCATGGCCAGAGCGTTACCGTTCTATCTAGAACCCCAGGCTTTGGCCCAGCCAGTCGTCCGCTCAGGACGGCTGCATAAACGAATCGTCTAACGAAAGTAGGGAATTGCCCATGGGTCGCGCAGAGAAAGTTGTTCTAGCCTATTCCGGTGGCGTCGATACCACCGTCTGTATTCCCTACCTAATGAACGAGTGGGGCGTTAAAGAGGTGATTACCCTGGCGGCAGACCTGGGCCAGGGCGACGAGCTAGAGCCCATTCGCCTCAAGGCGCTGACCGCCGGGGTGAAAGAATCTCTAGTGGCCGACCTGACCGAGGAATTTATTACCGACTACGCCTTCCCCGCCATTCAGGCCAACGCCCTCTACGAAAACCGCTACCCCCTTTCCACCGCCCTAGCCCGCCCGCTGATCGCCAAGGCCTTGGTAGAAGCCGCCGATCGCTATGGGGCCGACGCCGTCGCCCACGGCTGCACCGGCAAGGGCAACGACCAGGTGCGCTTTGACGTGGCGATCGCCGCCCTCAACCCCGGTCTTAAGGTGCTGGCCCCCGCCCGCGAGTGGGGCATGGGCCGCGAAGAAACCATTGCCTACGGCGAAAAAATGGGCCTCGACTTCCCAGTGAAAAAATCTAGCCCCTACAGCATCGATCGCAACCTGCTGGGCCGCAGCATCGAAGCCGGGCCGCTCGAAAACCCCATGACCGAGCCCCTGGAAGAAGTGTTTTTGATGACCGAGGCGATCGAAAACACCCCCAACGAGCCGGAATATATCAACATCGGCTTTACCAAGGGCTTGCCCACTAGCCTCAACGGTGAAGCCCTCAGCCCAGTGGAGTTGATTACTCAGCTGAATGCGATCGCCGGTCGCCACGGCGTCGGCCGCATCGACATGATCGAAAACCGCCTGGTGGGCATCAAGTCGCGCGAAATCTACGAAGCCCCCGCCCTGCTGGTGCTGATCGACGCCCACCGCGACCTGGAGAGCCTGACCCTCACCGCCGATGTCACGCAATACAAGCGCGGCATCGAAGAAACCTACAGCCGCCTGGTCTACAACGGCCTCTGGTATAGCCCCCTCAAGCTAGCGCTCGATGCCTTCATTCAGCAGACCCAAGAGCGAGTTAGCGGCACCGTGCGGGTGAAGTTGTTTAAGGGCACCAACCGGGTAGTGGGCCGCGAGTCTAACCTCGCCCTCTACAGCGATGCCCTGGCCACCTACAGCTCCGACGATGCCTTTGACCACAAGGCCGCCGAGGGCTTTATCTACGTGTGGGGCCTGCCCACCCGCGTCTGGTCTGAGAAAATGCGCGGTTAGCGTCCAAAGGCAGGTTGGCCAGAGCACCAGCGGCACCCAACAGGTTGACTTTGTTGGGTTACACTGCGGTTCACCCCACCTACTCGCGTCAATCTATGGTGTTTCCGGTTTATTTGGGGGTGGGGGCGTTTAAGCTCCACCCCCATTTTGTGTTTGAGGTAGTGGCCTACGGGGTCGCCATGGGGCTGCTGCGCCGCAACGTCAGCAAGGACGCTATCCCCTTAAGCCAGCGCAGCTCGGTGGTGGTGGGTGGGCTGATCGGGGCGCTGGTGGGGGCAAAGGTTCTGGTGCTGCTCCAGCATGTGGATTTGCTGGGAGACGACTGGCGATCGTGGCTGCTGCTGGGCTTGCAGGGCAAAACGGTAGTGGGGGCGCTACTGGGCGGGCTAATCGGCGTGGAGCTGACCAAAAAATGGATTGGTCTGACGCGATCGACCGGCGATGCCTTTGTGTTTCCGCTGCTGGTGGGAACGGCGATCGGGCGGGTGGGGTGCTTTTTAACCGGGCTGAGCGATCGCACCTACGGCACCATCACCGCCCTACCCTGGGGCATCGACTTTGGCGACGGCCTGCCCCGCCACCCCACCCAGCTCTACGAAATCGGGTTCTTAATTGCCTTGGGCGTGTTTCTGGCCTGGTATCGCAAAAGCGATCTCCCTAACGGCAGACTGTTTCAACTCTATCTGGTTGGCTACCTTGGCTTTCGCTTTGCGGCTGATTTTCTTAAACCCGACTCTCAGCCGCTCTTGGGGCTAAGCTTTATTCAACTCGCCTGTCTGTTGGGAATAGCCTACGGGTTACGCCAGCTCTCGCGGCGAGAGGTCACAGTTTTGTAGCAGCGTCCCCATGCCTACCCGCCCTTACCTGTTCTACGCCCTGACCAACAGCCTGTGCTCTCGCTGCCTGGGCAAAGTTGAGGCCAAAATTGTCTTTCAAGACGGGGGCGTGTATCTGATCAAACATTGCCCCACCCACGGGCGCGAAGAGGTGCTGATCGCTGACGACGAAGAGTATTATCGGCAAACCCAGGCGTTTATTAAGCCGGGGGATATGCCGCTCAAGTTCAACACCCCGATTCGCTACGGCTGCCCCTATGACTGCGGTCTCTGCCCCGACCACGAGCAGCACAGCTGCCTGACGCTGATTGAGCTGACCGATCGCTGCAACCTGAGCTGCCCCATCTGCTACGCCGACTCGGGTGCCGAGGAGCACAACGCTGCCCAGCAGCCCCGCCGCCACCGCTCCCTGGCCGAGATCGAGCGCATGTTAGATGCCGTGGTGGCCAACGAGGGCAGCCCCCAGGTGGTGCAGCTTAGCGGCGGCGAACCCACCCTGCATCCTGAATTCTTCAAAGTGCTGGAGCTGGTCAAGGCCCGACCGATTCAGCATTTGATGATCAACACCAACGGGTTGAGGATTGCCCAAGATGCGGAGTTCTGCGATCGCCTCGCCGAGTACAAAACCGGCACCGAGATCTACCTACAATTCGACAGCTTTGAGGAAAAAGCCCTGCGAGAGCTGAGGGGAACTGACTTGCGCACCACGCGGCAGCAGGCGATCGATCGCCTCAACGATCTCAACCTCTCCACCACCTTAGTTGTCACGGTCAAAAAAGGGCTCAACGACCACGAAATTGGCAAAATCATTGACTATGCCCTAGCTCAGCGGTGCGTGCGCGGTGTCACGTTTCAGCCCATTCAGGCGGCGGGAAGGCTAGAGGGGTTTGAGGCGGGGCGCGATCGCTACACCCTCACCGAAGTACGCCGCGCCATCCTCGATCAAAGCCCCCACTTCAAGCCGCAGGATATTCTACCGGTGCCCTGTCATCCCGACTCGCTGGCCATGGCCTACGCCCTCAAGGTCAAGGGTCAGGTGATCCCGCTGACGGGCATGTTCTCGACTCCGACTTTTGTGGACATGATGCCTAACTCGGTGCTCTACGAGCAAGACCCCCAGCTCAAGCAAAAGATCTTCGAGCTGTTTTCCACTAGCCACTCGCCCGCTACGGCCGCCAATGCGCTGAAGCAATTGCTCTGCTGCCTGCCCCAGGTGCCAGTGCCCAGCGGCATCAGCTACGAGAATATTTTTCGCATTATGATTGTGCAGTTTCTCGATGCCTACAATTTTGACGTGCGATCGGTGAAGCGATCGTGCATTCACATCGTCCACCCTGATGGCCGCATCATCCCTTTCGATACCTACAACTTGTTTTATCGGGAGGGCAGTGCTGGGGCCGCTAAACTGGCCGAAGTTCAAGCCGCCACTCCCACCCTAGCGCCATGACTAACCCCACCGATCCCCCACCCCAAAACGACCCCGCGCCCCCCAGTGAAACTCTAGAAATTGTTAAGGGCATGCTGCTGGTGCTGGGCTGCCATGCCATAGCAGGGGCACTGATATTTCTTTTAGGCTTGTTGTTGGCCGTAATTGGCATTGGCGACTACGCGTTTGCTATTCCCTGGTTTATTGGAGCGGCAGGCTTCTTATTCTGGCAGCTGCTCTATGTGATTCCGTTAGTCATTACCCTCCGGCGGCGACAGCTCATCGCCAGGTCTAAGGGGGTTGTCATTGCCGCTGTGCTGACAGCCCTGGTCAACGGGGCCTGCTTCGTCTCTATGTTTGGGTTTGGCTAGGGGAGGACTGACCCGGTAAACAGTCAAGGCACTTGATGCGGAGCGCTGGGCCAGTCCGCCAATGGCGCCATTGCGCAGCGCCGGACTGGCCCAGCGTCATCGGTCACCGAGACACATTCCACTGAAACACATTCTATAGATGGACAGGGAACCCTCATTGTCCCTACCCATCTATGTCCCTACTCACCGCAGTAGGCAATCAAATCAATTTCCACATCTCCATAGCCCGCTAAGGCCGTGACCCCCACCGTCGTGCGGCTGGGCTGGGGAGCGTCACCAAAATAAGACTGATAAATGGCGTTGACCGTTTCGTAGTAGCGAAAATCGGTAACAAATATCCTCGCCATGACCACCTTGTTAAAACCGCTGCCCGCGTGGTCAAGCACTAGGGTGAGGTTATCCATCACTCGACGGGTCTGTTCTTCGATGGGGCCTTTAACCACTTCGCCCGTGGCCGGATCTTCTGCTAGCTGCCCGGTGACAAACAAAAAGTCTCCCGCCCGCACCGCGTGGGAGTAGGGCGCTACTGGGGGCAGCAGATTATTGGGCAGGGTCATAAACTCCAGCATAGGGGTAGTTCTTGCAACAACAGCCCTAAAGTTTAGACTAACCTGCGATCGCAGGGTGAACGATTCAATGCTTCTGCTAAAACAGTGAGCTAAAAGCTCTAAAACAGAATATCGGGAGCTAGGTGGGCTAAATCCACCGGGTAGATTCGGCTCTGCTGACCTGCGCTCACACTCCATAGATATTGGGTAGGTGCTAGCCCATCGGCGCCGGTCTTAGAGTGGCAAGCTACCATGGCCTGAGGTCGCGGCAGCCCGGCCGTACGGTTAATGATGCGACCTTCGTCGTTAATCAGCGAAAATCCCCCTTCTTGGCTCAGTAAGCCATAGCCCACAGCGGTTTCAAACAGCCACTGGGGGGCGATATCGAGCCGGTATCGCAGCATCCTAAAGGGCTTTAGATCGACAATCAGCAAGGTATTGGGGCAGTTTTCTTCTAGGGCCAGATAGCGATAGGGGGTCTGGGTGGGCACCAGGGTATGCAGGGGCACCGAGGCTGAAACCGACCCCAGGCAGGTGCCCCGGCGGGTTATTGCGTGAAACAGCGTACGGCTGCCTCGGCGCACAACCAGCGCGGCGTGGCGGTTATCTGGAGCCAGTAGGGCAATTAAGCGATCGCCGCTGTTGCCAGCGATCGCCACAGTTGCCGGGGCCGATATTTTCACCCCCTGCCCCGACGACATCGTCAGCTGACGTAAAGACACGGCAAAGGAATTTTCGGTCGCCGGCTGGGCCGTGGCAAACCAACGCCCATGGGGGGCAACCGCTACCCCATCGGGGCAAAGACCGTGGGCAATGCAGCCCAGCCCGTGGGTCATCGATAGCAGATGCAGCGATTCGGTAGTGACCAATAGGCCACCTTGGGGAGTCGGCAAAAACCGCTGCACGGGGGCGGGCAGCGTAAACCCTTGGCTATCTTTGGGCGTTGTCATGCCCGCTTGGGGCCAGTGATAAAACCACACTCGCTGCTGGCTACAGGTCACCAGCAGATGGCCCTGGTGGGGCAGAGGCACCAGCCCCATCACACTGGTGGAATGAGGCAGCGTTACAAAGGGCAAATCTGCCGCTAAATCTAACTCCGGCAGCGTTTTGGCAAAGGCAGGCTGCCCCAGCCCCCCCTGAGTTTCGTACGCCTGGTAGGCAGCCATCAGATCGGCGCGCATGTCGCGGGCTCTGAGGTATCGCTTGGGCAATAGCTTTTGCAGAGCTTTGCGCAGCACCTGGCTAAAGGGCTCGGCCACCTGGGTCGGCACAACCGGCGGGCGATTGAGGTGGGCCACCATCAGCTCCATGGGGGTGCCCGAAAAGGGCCGCTGGCCCAACAGCAGCTCGTACAAAATAATGCCCACCGCGTAGAGGTCGGCGGCGGGAGGATGCTGGTTATAAAACCGCTCTGGGGCCATATAGGCCGGTGAGCCGGTGTGGCCCATATCGGCCTGGGTGGCCTCCTGGCTGAGGCGGGCAATGCCCAGGTCAGACACCCGCGCCACCCAGCCGCCGGGCACCAGCTCCATAAGAATGTTTTCGGGCTTGATGTCGCAGTGCACAATGCCCTGGCGATGGGCGCACTCCAGGGCCGCGAGAATATCTAGGACAAAGCCCAGCACCTCTTGAACGGTGAGTACGGTGTCGCTTTCGAGCAGCGATCGCAGCGTGCCGCCCTCACAGTAATCCAGTACCAGCTGGCGACCGCTGGTGGAGTGCTCCAGCGCATGGCAGGTGACAATGCTGGGATGCTCAAGGCTAATTAAAAACCGCAGCTCCCGCAAAAACTTGTGGGTGGGGAAGCGGTCTTTGTGAAGGTCTTTAATGGCTACCAAGTCACCGGTTTTGCGGTGGATGGCGCAGTAGACGCGACCAAACTGCCCGTGCCCGACCAGCCCTAGAATGTAATACTGCGATCGCCGAATTTGCCGGGTGAGGGCCACCGTTTGTTTACCCCTGCTGCATAAGGGTTTGCATAATGGCTTGGTGCGCTTGGCCATTGGCCACCAGGGCTTCTACGGGCTGTAGCCGCTTCTCTAAGCCCAGAATAAAGCGGTTACAGTCGTCGCCCTTAGCGGTACAGCTGGTTTGGGCACAGCGCAGCTCGCGCCCGGTGAGCTGGCTAAAGAAGATTTCAAGAATGCCGCGCTCCAGATCGCCCGCTGGTTTTTGGCCCTGGGGTGCCGTAGCGGTAAAGGGAGAATGCCAGATTTCAACTCCCAAAAAGCCGCGATCGCGGTAGGTAATATCCAGATGAATCTGACCCCAGCCGTGGGTCTTCCAGCACTGCTGTAGCGACTGGAGAAATTCGGCCATCGACAGGCTAGAGAGGGGCTGCTTATAGTAGTCGGCCAGCTCTTCACAGAAGCGGGCGTAGAAGTTTTTGCCCCACCAGCGGCCACAGTTGTAGAGCACCAGCCGCGAGGCCTGGCCGGTTTCTTTTTCTAGCCCAGAGTAAATCGCCTGAAGCAGCGAGTCAGGGATCGCCAAAAGGCGATCGCCGCGCCGATTTTCCAGCAGGCCCAGCTCGGTCGAGCCCCGCACGTAGAGATCTTGGGCAAAGTAGTTGCCGGGCAGCCGGCCATCGGTGAGTAAATCGGCAACAGAAACCATAGTTAATGTCCTTCACAGGGTAGTGATGATGGTGGTCAAACCCGCCAACCATAGGCGGGGCAGGGGCAACCCCCAGCGGCTAGTTAGGCCTAGAGCAACCCGGCTAGGGTGACGGTTTCGCGAGTGTTCAGCATCAGGCTTTTGGCTTTTTCAAGGCTGGGCTTGAGCAGGTTGAGCTGGGCCGGCGAAAAGACTTTAGCCAACTGCTGCATCAGCAGCTGAAACAGCTGTTGATCGACCGCCTGGGTTTCGTAGGCTTTAACCATCTCTGGCAGCCAGCCCTGCAAGCGCTCTTCCACAAAGCCATCGTCGTCAAGCAGCATGGCCATGGCGGCGTAGCGCAGCACCATCAGCCCATTGCGCATACTGCGCTCGACTAAGGGCTCGGGGTGACCTGCCTGCTGCTGGAGGGCATCGGCAATGGGCTGCATTATGGCAATTTCCTGATCTCGCAGGGTGCGGTAGACGGCCATGCGCTCCGGAATTGAGCTGACGTACTGACTCAAGGTGCTGAGGTCACCGGCGTCGAGGTACTGCTTGTCGGGTGAGTCAAATAGGGTATCGAGCTTAAAAGTCATGACAAATCTCCGGGAAGTGGGGCGCAGGTGGTTGGGCTGATGGCGCTTACCGTCGGCTAGCAGGCCAAGGACCGACAAACTAGCCAAATAGGTCAGAGAACCCATCGAGGGTCAAATCGAGATTGGGGTCAGCGGTGGGAGTGGCCGTTGCCGCTAGGGGAGAGATCGGTACCCCAATGGTGGGCTGACCGTCCCAGGCGATGTTTTGGAAGAAATCGCTAACGGTCATGGTCATGGTTGACTCTGACCGGGCGGTGGCTCCCAAGCCTGACATAGCGAGGGTCGATCGCCCGTCCCAGGCCACGGCTTGAAAGAAGGACTGCACCGTTTCTCTCAGCCAGGGTTGAGAAGTCTGGGCCTCTTCGGGAAACATGCTCATTGGCCACCTTCCCCAGCCCGCAGGCGCTTCTCAATGTCGCGGGCGTTGGCCCCTTCATTCATCCAGAAAGAGGCGGCGTCGATGCGCTCGCGGCCCCCCAGCAAAAACTTGCAGTAGGTCTCGCCCATGGAGTAGCACTGAATTTCAATGCAGCTCAGCTGCTTACGCACCATCTCGGTGAAAAATCCGGCAAACAGACCCGCATAGAGGTGGCAGACGGGCTTGCCCACGTCGCCCAGGGTACGGGCCACAGCGGAATCAAACAGATTGATGAACATGAAACCCTGCTTGCGATCGCTCATGTCGACCTCCCATCGGCCCCAGCCCTGGGAAATGTAGGGCCACCACCAGGTTTCGAGCAAAAACATCAGGTTGGCGCGACGGGGGCTCATGGCAAACTCGCGCTCAAACCAGGCTTCAAACTGTAGCGAGTCGATTTTGCCCCACTCCAGCCCCACGGTGTACATGATGGCCGAGGAGGCATCGCCGACTTCCTCTTGCAGCCCCTCTAGCAGGCCAATAATAAAGTCTTCGCTGGTGAGCACATTGCGCGCGTCGTTCCAGTCGGTAATGGTGCCGTATTCGCTATTGAACTGAAAGAAATCCCGCAGGGCATAGTGGTTATGCTTTTTGGGGAATTTTTGGTGTAGACGGTGGGCGGTCTCGGTGGACATAACCATATATCGAACAGGCCTTGTAAGACTGTTTTCAGTGATAGCTGTAATGTGCCCAAGCCGACGCCAAATTAACAGCGCTGGCGTGCGATCGCGCCAGCGCCAACCCGCCTGCCTCGGGCTAAACCCCCCAGACAGAGGGCATCGTCGCTGCCCCTGCCCCTCCGCCACGATACAAAACGTAGTAATACCCTATTCCAATCAAAGCGCCCAAACCGCTGCAATTGGCGATCTGGGCAACAGTGTTGTATCGATTACGCTATCGGTCAGCGCCAAATTATATGGCCGCTTCTGCCAAGCTTTAACAGGTCTTAGACAGCCCCACCCAGGGTCGTACGACTCAGCTCTAGGATAGGTAAAAACAGGATTAGTTCTTCACCACTGAGATGCTGGGCCATCACCTCCTGCATGGCGGCATAGGTCAGATCGCAGCTCTCCTGGGCGCCAAAGGCTCGCATGATGGTTTGAAACCACAGCAGCAGGGTATCCCTAAACCGTTCCAAATCGTCGAGCAGCAGCGCCGTGGCGCTGTAGCGCAGCACTCGTACAGTATCTCGCTGCCACTTGGCGGCCAAATCTTGCCCGCCCACCAAAAATATGTCGGGCCTTTGAACCTTGAGTCGAGTCATAACCTGACTGATAATCTGCTGCTCGGCCCCCTGAATTTTTTGGTAGGCTCGCAGCCGGGTGCCAACGGAGCCCAGGTATTGCTGAAAAAACATCAGCTCTTGGTCGGAGGCATAGCGACCATCGGTAGTTTGTACTAAAGCCTGGACGTTAGTGAGCATGCTGAGCAAGTCTCCCGCAGGGTGATATCACTAATATGCCCTTACATTGCGAAATGTAAACAAAATTGTGGCCAAAAGAATTAGGGCGATCGCCTTAGCATCTTTTTGTCCTCCCGGCAGTCTATAGGTTGCTGGACTTAGCTGTGAACCAATTGCTCCACGAGCTTCTCTGTTTCCTGTGGATCCTGTTTTTGTGACTGCAATAAAACTTAAACCCGCTGGTGCCATGAGGCTGAAGACTCGTAGTAATCTGATGGACATGGAATAACCCCCTATCCAAGCTTAGCCACGGCTTTTTGCAATGAGTCTGGGCTGGGGTTTGGCCTGGGCAAGCTGCCATTAATATTAATTTTCAAGAGGGCATTGTTCATGGTTCAACGTGGTTCTAAAGTTCGCATTCTCCGCAAAGAGTCTTACTGGTTCCGGGAAGTCGGCACCGTTGCCACCATCGACCAAAGCGGCATCAAATACCCCGCGGTAGTGCGTTTTGAGAAGGTTAACTACGCCGGCATCAACACCAACAACTTCGCGCTGGCTGAGCTACAAGAGGTTGAGGCCCCCAAGGCAGCTAAAAAGGCTGCTAGCTAGGCAATCGCTCTCTAGCCCCTGCCGAAAGCTGCCTTCAGTGCTCTGACGGGGATCATGTAGCCAATAACTAAGGCCCGTGTTTCGGCACGGGCCTTAGTTATTGGGGCGTTTTTGTCCACCTATCCCTTAAAGCGATTGCTACAGTTCAGAAACACACCGTGAGGGGGCAGCAGCCCAAGGTTAACCTTTGCCAGAATTACCTGAAGTTGAAACCGTACGGCGCGGTCTGGCGCGGGTAACGCCAGGTCATCGGCTGGAGGGGGGGCAGGTCTTGTTGGCCCGTGTGATCGCCCATCCCGCCCACAATGAAGCCGCGTTTTTAGCCGGTATTATCGGTGCCAGCCTATCGGCCTGGCACCGCCGGGGAAAATATTTGCTGGGGCAACTTACCCAGGCCGACGGCAGCCCGGGCGGCTACCTGGGGGTTCACCTGCGCATGACCGGGCAACTGCTCTGGCTCGACCCCAAAACCCCGGTGCAGACCCACTGCCGAGTGCGTCTCTGGCTCAGCGATAACCACGAGCTACGCTACGTCGATCAGCGCACCTTTGGTCGCCTCTGGTGGGTGCCCCCTGGGGCGATTCCCGCAAGCGTGATGACGGGTCTACAAGCCCTAGGGCCAGAACCCTTTGACGACAGTTTTTCGGTGGCCTACCTGCGCCAGCGGCTCAGCCGCAGCCATCGCCCCATCAAAAATGCTCTGCTCGACCAAAGGCTGGTGGCAGGCCTTGGCAATATCTACGCCGACGAGGCGCTGTTTTTAAGCGGGCTCAGGCCGCTCACCCTCAGCGATCGCATTGGCCCTAAACGGCTCCAGCGGCTGCACAGCGCCATCCTTGAGGTGCTTATCACCAGTATCGAGTCAGGGGGCACTACCTTTAGCGACTACCGCGATATCTACGGCGTTAACGGCAACTACGGCGGGGTTGCCTGGGTTTACGATCGCGAAGGCGAACCCTGCCGCCTGTGCGCTACCCCCATCTGTCGGCTCAAGCTAGCGGGGCGATCGGCCCACTATTGTCCTCAGTGCCAGCGCTAAGACAGATAGCGCTAAGGAGATACCGGAAAATTTCGTGTACAGTAAGGCTGAGGTTGACAGTAAATAGATCTATGGCAGCAATTCTAAAGCGTGGCGACCTAGTGCGAGCCGTGCGCGACAAGCTCGAAAACAGCCTGGAGGCCACCGCTAGCGATACTCGATTTCCGCCTTACCTGTTTGAGACCCGAGGGGAAATTTTAGAGACTAGTAACGACTATGCCCTAGTCAAGTTTGGTGAGGTGCCAACTCCAAACATCTGGCTGCGCCTCGACCAGCTAGAAAAGTTTTAGATTTACCTGGCGAACCAGGCAGTAAGTAGATCGAAATAATAAAGACAGAACGGATTGAGGCTTTCAATCAGCCCTAATCCGTTCTATTTTTTGGTAGAGGTAAGTTTAACCGAAGCCGCTACAGTTCAGAATCGATCGGAAGACCACCAGATTCAATAGGGTTGCCTAAATCGGTAGACATGGCCGATGATGCCTCAGGAATCGGAAAAGCTGGCCTATCAAGGGCAATTTGCAGAGCCTCAGGTGGAGTACTAGTCGCCATCCTCCAAGAAGAATGGCCCGTGCCAGCCCCGCCCGACAGAAGATTAACTACACCGATGGCGGCTACTCCAAGACCGGCCATAGCTACCAACCTGAGCCGACGGTTAAGACAGTGGAACACGCCAACAAGGGTGGCCTCTGCGTCACAATCGGATGAAACGCTTTGGGTACGCAGGCCCTGACGCAGGGCGAGCAAACGATTGTAAAGGACACGGGCACCATCGTCCTGCTGAAGCCAACACAACACCTTCTGGCGCTCTTCGGGGGTGACCTCGCCGTCAAGATAGGCGCTTAGCAGCTCGAAGCGATCGCGCTTAATAGCATCTAAATCGTGACAGCAGGGCAATATAGTCATCGAAGACTCATCTGAGTCAGCAGCACCGCTGAAGGATGAACGCTGAACCTGGCTAGGCGTATAGGGAAAAGTAGCCATACCAAAAACAACACCTGGAATAAGCAACTAAATAACGACCGTGGCGAGCTAACGAACCAATCTAGCAGACCACTAGATTAAAACAGTTATTACCGCCGCTACTGATCATAATGCCAACTCCTTAAAACCGGTATCCTCCGGAGGAGAATTCTAACTAGCAAAATATACGTCCTCAGACAGAGACGTTTACCTTCACTCGGGCATGCTCTTGTTCCCAATCGGTTCCCAAATGCGCTATGAATTGCTACAAGATGCAAGGTTGGTCGGCAGAGCACCCCAAATGTGTATGTTCTAATGACCAAGATAGGGTTGCAGGTCAGCCTGCAACCGCTGCCGAGCACGGGCAATGCGAGACTTAACAGTACCCAACGACACTCCAGTCATTTCGGCAATCTCTTCGTAGGAAAGCCCCTGGATCTCACGCAATACAATAGTCGTGCGAAAGACTTCGGGCAGGTCGGCAATGGCTCGATGCAGTTGATCGTAAAATTCTCGAGTCATCATGGTGTCGACAGGACCAGGAGCACTAGCGGGTACATCCCAGTCAATACTGCCATCTTCGAGGGCCAGGGGAGCATCAAGGGAGAGAGTAGCGCGGTTGCGCTTACGCCGCCGTAGCTCGTCATAGAACAAGTTGGTAGTAATGCGGCCTAGCCAGCCTTTGAACTTGGCAGGGTCGTTTAGGCGGCGCATGTTGCGGTACACCCGAATCCAAACTTCCTGAGCGAGATCCGCCCGATCAGGCCAATCGGGTGCAAGGTGGTAGAGCAACTTATCCACATGACCTTGATAGCGGCGCAGAAGTTCGGCAAACATCATTCGCTCGGGCCGTAGCCGTTGCTGGCAGATGGCTACCAGTTCTGTGCTAGTCAGCTGTTCGGGCTTAACAGCAGCCTTAGAGGCACTGGCAGAAACAGGCCAGGTCGAGAACATGGATTGACTCATAGCTTTTATATAGTAGGCCGACATTACATGGCCACCGGCAAACCATAAGGGTTCGCATTCGGGTGGCGCTGTGGCTCCAAAGACAGACGTGATTAATGTAAAACATTGTGACGAAGGCGGCCGCATTCTACGACTTCCCTTGTGCCTGTGAATTGTCTGGCACACCACTAAAGGGCAGGAGTTGCCCTCACCCGTAAACACCGAGATTGGACTTCGAGTCTGCCATTGGAGTGATATAACAGATAAGTGAGATGGCTTGCATAATAGGCATATCTCCTTAGGAGAGGTGGCAGAGTGGTCGAATGCGCCCGACTTGAAATCGGGTGTCCGCAAGGACCGTGGGTTCGAATCCCACCCTCTCCGTACCGTAGTTTCAGGCTTTTAGCGGTTTACTAGCCGATAGACAAGTATCAGTAAGAGCAATTTTTATAGCGAAACGGCGTTGTGCATACAAGGGAGGGTTACGGACAGGTTGATGGCCTAAGCTTTAAGTAAGGTAATTGTTCAACTGGGTTGATTGGTACCAGCGAATGAGCGAGGGTGGTAGACTTTTGGCATAAGAGACCTGCCGCCCTTAGAAGGCCTCAATTCTGAGGAGAAAGATGCTCTAATTCGAGAGCTGTAGCAGGTGGTGCAAGCCTTGTAGGCAGAAGTCTGAGGCTTAAAAGCAAACGCCTCCAGAACATCCAGAAAACGTCGCGCAATTCCAAGTTTTCCTCCGGCGAAGGGCTTCAAGCCAAACTCAGATTGTCCTATGCCAAACCAAAGCCAGCGAACGGTAAGAGTAGGTCATGCGAGCAGTGGCCGTGAACTAAGCGCATCGCCCGACCAAGTAAGTGGTGGTGGCGCAAGTGAACCGTTGTCCCCACTGCGGCAGCGAAGTAGAACTGATCTTGACTCAAGAAAAAAGACAGGTAATTTAAGCTGCCTTCAAGCCCTCTAGGGAGAGCCAATAGTCGTCTTCAAACTGCACTGGAGGTAGGTATCCAAGGATCGAATGTAACCGCTGTCGGTTATAGAAAACCTCAATCCATTCAGCAATAACGGTGCGGGCAACCATTCGAGTCAAAAAGATCCTGGGATGAATCAACTCGGTTTTGAGCGTGCAAAAAAAGCTTTCAGCCACCGCATTATCCCAAAAATTACCTCGACGGCTCATGCTGCCCCTTATCGTAGCCTGCTGAAGTGCATCCCGGTACTCACTACTGGCATATTGAGAGCCTCGGTCAGAATGAACAGCAACCCCGATGGAGCCGGTTGGCGTTGCCCTAGGGCCGCTCCTAAGGCCGTCAGCACCAGCTCAGTGCGCATATGCTTGGCCATCGACCATCCCACCACCTGCCTAGAGAATAGGTCAATGATGACTGCCAGATACAGCCAGCCTTCGGTCGTCCAAATGTAGGTCATGTTAGCCACCCACACCCGATCAGGTTCCGTTGTTGTAAAGTCTCTATCCAAGTGATTCGCAGCGATTGCCAGGCATGCTTAGAGTCAGTAGTGACCTCACAGGCATAGATAAAAAACAACCCTCTCGACCTTAGGGGGTCGAGAGGGTTGTTAAAGAGGAACCTGGCATCGAGCTATTTTGACAAGGGGCAACCCCCTCACTATCTTCGCCGCAGCTGCGTTTCACGACTGAGTTCG